>ENA-OQNI01000433-OQNI01000433.1-human-gut-metagenome-genome-assembly--contig:-NODE-433-length-54261-cov-11.361917_pt1 | contig 54261 bp, 49 predicted proteins | sample MGYA00242627_ERZ504876 | MGnify/ENA primary metagenome ERZ504876 (study PRJEB26092, sample SAMD00036386) | human gut metagenome | host: Homo sapiens | study: EMG produced TPA metagenomics assembly of... | reverse complement strand
AAAACGCCCTTGAAATACCACCAAACTTTTCGTGCAAAATCTGCTTTTTCTGTAGCAGAACCACGAACGGTTACAGGTAGTATTCCACGCCTTTCCGGTTTCGAATAAAGTGCTGGACATCCTTGATGTGTTGCCGGAAGAGGATATTATCAGGAAGAAGGCAAAGACGCTGTAGAAATGAAGCCAGGTGACTGCATCAATATTCCTACAGGTGTTAAGCACTGGCATGGAGCCGCACCGGATGAATGGTTTTCACATCTGGCAATAGAAGTGTCGGGCGAAAATAGTTCCACTGAATGGCTTGAACCGGGAAGTGATGAAGAATATAGAAAACTAAAATAGGACCAGAAATGGCAAAGTGCTTCTGCCATGAATTAGAACATTTAGACGGAGAAATATTTTTAGACAAAGCTGTTGAATAAATAACGCTTTGATAGTATCAATAGAAGGCGATATTGATTAGTAAAACAAGGAGATTTTTATGATTAAAGTTATTATGATGTGTGGAATATGCGGTTCCGGGAAAACAACTTATGCAAAGCAGAAAGAAAAAGAAGGCTATGTTCGCTTGTCCATTGATGAGGAAATGTGGAAAACTTACGGGAGAAAGGGGATTGATTATCCAAACGAACAGTATGAGAAACTTTCAGAAATAGTGGAAATGGCACTCCAGAAGGAACTCCTGTCTCTCATTCAACAAGGAAAATATGTAGTCCTTGATTTCAGCTTTTGGAATAAGGAAAACAGAGAGCATTATAAAAGGCTTATAGAAAAAGCTGGCGGTACACCAGAACTTGTTTATATGAAGGCTAGTAAAGGAACCTTACAAAAAAGATTGTATAAAAGGAATCAGTCTTTGAATGCTAATTCTCCATTCATAATAACAAATGAGATACTAGAGCATCATTATAATGATTTTCAAGAACCATGTGGCGAAGGAGAAAAAGTAATTTTACAGGAAGAAGATTGTGTTGGGGCGGCCACTGATAGCCTCGACCACCTTTGGTGATAGGCAATACGAGGGGGAATTTCCGTTACCGAAGATGAAGACTACAAATGTATATCCAGTACAATTAAAGTAATGGCTTGTATCAAATCTTACTGGCGATGAAGTACCTGCGTTCATCTGATGAGGAATGGACAGTATTTGTAAATGCTTTCGATAAGCTGATTCAAAATAATAATGGTGTGGTCAGTCTCGCAGCAATGAATCTTCCTGCGGATTGGAAAGAACATTTAAGTGTATAAATGCAGTGGAATTGCATAAAATAATAAAGCAGACCTAACCAAGCACTTTTTGCTCAAATCGGTTAGGCTTTCGGCGGAGTGTTACGATAAGCACTTCGCCATTTTTATTTTGATAAGGAACATTCACCTTTTACTTACATATGATTGCACAATTTGAACGAAAAAAGTCTCATGATTATGTGAGAAAATGAAAGTGAAACTTATTAGATGATATAATTGTCATATCGGCTAAAAAATAGCGCGGTGGGCAAAAGGAATGGCGTTTTTGCCGATAGTGTGATATACTAATTACTAGATTGATACGTTTTGGATATGGGTTATGATTTGTGATGGAGGATTGTAGATGAGATACCTTTTAGTTGCTGATATAGCAAAAAAATGGAATATATCAGAGCGCAGTGTTAGAAATTACTGTGCCCAAGGGCGTGTGAACGGTGCATTTCTTACTGGTAAGACATGGAACATTCCAGAAAACGCAGAAAAACCGGAGCGCACCAACAAAAGAAAAGAAGAGCCGATTACTCTGTTGGATATTCTGAAAGAGCAGAAGGCAAGTAAATATTCCGGTGGGATTTATCATAAGACACAGATTGATTTGACCTATAACTCTAACCATATGGAGGGAATCCGCCTGACACACGATCAAACTAGATATATCTTTGAAACCAATACTATTGGCGTAGAAAAAGAAGTGCTGAATGTGGATGATGTGATCGAAACGGCAAATCACTTCCGGTGCATTGACATAATTATTGATCATGCAAAAGCAGCTCTGACGGAGAAGTTCATCAAAGAACTTCACTTGGTTTTGAAGAACGGCACCAGTGATTCCAGAAAAGAATGGTTTGCTGTTGGAGATTATAAGAAACTTCCGAATGAAGTTGGCGGCAGGGATACAGCCCTTCCAGAAGAAGTTGCCGATAAAATGAAGGCTTTGCTGACGGAATACAACGCCAAAGAAGAAAAGACCTTTGCGGATATTCTAGACTTCCATGTGAAGTTTGAGCGGATTCATCCGTTCCAGGACGGCAACGGTCGTGTGGGCAGGTTGATTATGTTTAAGGAGTGTCTGAAATACAATATTGTTCCGTTTATCATTGAGGATAATCTGAAAATGTTCTATTACCGTGGATTGAAGGAATGGGATAATGAAAAAGGCTATCTGACAGATACCTGCCTGACCGCATAAGACAAATATAAAGCGGATTTGGATTATTTTAGGATTGCCTACTGAAATTGAACAAAATAATATGATGTGTGGGTGGTGAATAAATGCTTATTTATGCAGGTACAAAAAGTGATTTTATGATGGATACAGAGAATGATTGTTTGGAAACAAAATTATATGAAAATATAAAATTAAAGATGAACCGGACGACAGGATTAAGTGAGCTGAATGTCTGGCGGAATTCATTAAAAGCAGAGTTGTTGGAGTGTTTTCAATGTAGTGATACAGAGTATGATCTGCAGCATATAAAAGAAGAACTGGCAGATGTACTTGTTTATTCACAAAATCTTTTGGACAAATTGGAACTTGATGCTGATGAAATCGTGAATATGAAGATGAAACAGAATGAAGCAAAGTACCCGGTAGATAAAGCAAAAGGAAATGCAACGAAATATACTGAACTATAGTTAATGCGAAAGATGATGTGTTTGAGCAGATGCTGTTATACAAAAATAAACAAAGTTATGCCAGAAAACAAAAAAGTACAAAGGTTCACAAAGCCCGAAATATCAAGAAAAACTAAGAAATGCGAGGTTATGCAACAATGATAAAAGTGCTCTTTATCTGCCACGGCAACGTTTAAAGTATGGCGAGAAAGACTTTTCTAGATAGAAACAAATAATTTACACCTTATTTATACCTTTGGAAGACCGAATCGGAATAATTAAAAAAGTTGTCATAATTTAGTTGGTCAAAAAATAATACTACACTCAAAATTAATTAAAAAATCAATCGTAAAAAAATACGATTGATTTTTTTGCACATTTTTGCATATAATATAATCATTATGGTTGGAAAGGGAACGATTACTATTTTAGTATCTTAGTACTTAGGAAATAGGAAATAGCAGTTGTAAGGGGATTATGACTGAGCGAAAAAGGAGAATATGATGAAATCAGAAGAGGTTATGAGAATACTGGAAAATGCCATCCGTATCGGAAAAGGTGTGATCCGGTATGGAAGTGTTGCATCGTATATTCCGGAGCTTGCCAAGGCAGATAAGAATAAACTGGGAATCTGCCTTTACACAATAGACGGCAATCAATTTGAGACCGGAAATACAGAAGACAGATTTACGATACAGTCCATTTCCAAAGTAATGGCACTGTGTCTGGCACTGGAAACATTTGGAGCAGAGTTTGTGTTTAATCATGTTGGTGTGGAGCCGTCAGGGGAGGCTTTTAACTCACTGGTAGAACTGGATAACCGAAGTAACCGGCCCTTTAATCCGATGATCAATTCTGGAGCAATCACGGTTGCGAGCCTGCTTGTAGACCACTATTCCATCGAAGATATGCAGAAGTATATGCAGGATGTATGTGAAGATCCGGAGATTGCAGTAGACGAAGCTGTATTTCAGTCTGAGATGGCGACTTGCGCAAGAAATAAGGCGATTGCCTATCTTTTAAAAAGTAAGGAGATCATTGATACCGATGTAGAAGATAGTGTTACCTTTTATACAAAGATGTGTTCCATGTCGGTAAATGCAAGAGATCTGGCAATGTTCGGTCTTTTGCTTGCAAATGACGGAGTGCAATTATCTACCGGAAAACGTCTGATCTCATCTCAGACTGTACGGATGGTACAGACCATTATGCTCACCTGCGGGATGTATGACGGATCAGGTGAATTTGCGTTAAGAACAGGAATTCCGACTAAGAGCGGAGTCGGCGGCGGCCTGCTTAGCGTATCGAAAAAGAAAATGGGAATCGGAATCTACGGACCGTCTCTTGATAAAAAAGGAAACTGTATCGCAGGCTGCGAATTGTTAGGATATATTTCAGAAGCACTGCATCTTCACATCTTTGATACCAGAGAGTGGAAGGTAGAAGAATAAAAAAAGACGATACTGCAGAACTCCCTTAGCATGTGGTTTTGCAGTGTCGCTTTTCTTTTATCCGCTTATTTTTCAGGGGATGGAAGACGATTTCCATTTTTAACAATTACTTTCAACACATCATTCAGAAATATAATAATACTTACAAAGTACAGATGCCTGTCATTACACCGCATGTATGTCGGCACACCTATTGCTCAAATATGGCGAAAGCCGGGATGAATCCGAAAGCATTGCAATATTTGATGGGCCACTCAGAGATTAGCGTAACGTTGAATACATATACGCATGTAAATCTTGAGGATGTCAGGGAAGAAATCGCCAGACTTCGGATTGTGTAATTAGGATTTTTAATTGAAAACAGCAAGGTGTAAAATAGAAAAATATACACCTTATTTTACACCTTTTGCGGACGACATTATGCAAATATAAACAAAGTTATGCCAAAAAGCAAAAATTTACAAAGGCTTACGAAGCCCGAAATACCAAGAAAAACTAAGAAATGCGAGGTTATGCAACAATGATAAAAATACTCTTCATCTGCCACGGCAACATCTGCCGCTCAACCATGGCAGAGTATGTAATGAAAGATTTAGTAAAAAAAGCGAATCTGGAGTCATCTTTCTACATCGACTCTGCCGGAACCAGTAACGAAGAAGATGGCAATCCGGTACACTATGGGACACAGAACAAATTAAGAGAAGAAGGAATCCCGTGTGGGAATCACAGAGCACGTCAGATGACGCGAAAAGATTATGAAGAGTTCGATTACCTGATCGGCATGGAACAGTGGAACATTCGCAACATCAACCGCATCATCCGGAAAGATCCGGAGCATAAAGTACATCTGTTACTGGAATATGCAGGAGATGCAAGAGATATTGCAGATCCGTGGTACACGGGGAATTTTGATGTGACTTATGAAGATGTGAAAGAAGGCTGCGAGGCATTCTTGCAATATCTGATTGAGAATGAACCATTATATTAGAAACAATAGGAATAAACAATAAAAAGGAATCATCTTAAGTATTCAGATAATTTTGCATACATTTGATGATTCCTTTACATTTTTTTGGAAATAATTTCATAGAATTTAACGTGATATAAACTCCGGGTACGATTTTACATAGATTTAACATAGATTTGATATAGGCTGCATACACCTTCGTTACAATAAGCCCGTAACGTCGAGGGGACATCATATGCTCGAAAGAAGCTGCCGACGGCAGGTTCTATAGAAGACGAATGAAGGAGAATGGAAAAATATTATGAATGAAAAATTGCAGATAATATTCGGACTTTTAGGAGGTCTGGCAGTCTTTATTTATGGAATGAATATGATGAGTGAGTGTCTGCAGAAAGCGGCAGGAGAAAAGATGAAAAGCATCCTGGCACTTCTGACTAAGAACCCGGTACTTGGGGTTATCGCAGGTGCACTTACCACAGCAGTATTACAGAGCAGTAGTGCGACAACCGTTATGGCAATCGGATTTGTCAGTGCGGGGCTTATGAGTCTGCCACAGGCAATCTCAATCATTTTTGGTGCGAATATCGGTACGACAATGACGGCGCAGATTATTGCATTTAAGATCAGCGATTACATTTATATCATTATTTTTATTGGATTTATCATTTCGTTTATTGCGAAATCTGAAAAAGTGAAAAGTATCGGTCAGACAATTTTTGCATTTGGTCTGTTATTCCTTGGAATCGAGACCATGGGAGATGTCATGAAACCGCTGGCATCCAGCCCGGTGTTCACGGATCTGATTGAAAGAGTGGCACATATTCCGGTACTTGGTGTATTTGTCGGAACGCTTATGACACTGGTAGTACAGAGCAGTAGTGCGACGATCGCTGTATTGCAGAACTTTGCATCACAGCCGGGACCTGACGGTGTGACAAGTATGCTTGGACTTGCAGGAGCAATCCCGATCCTGCTTGGAGATAATATCGGTACTACAATTACAGCACTTCTGGCAAGTATCGGTCAGACCAAAGATGCGAAACGTACCGCAGTTGCACACTGTATTTTCAACATTTCCGGATGTCTGTTATTTATCTGGTTTGTGAAACCATTTGCATTACTGATCCAGCACATTTCTCCGAAAGGACCGGAGATTGAAGTAATCTCAAGACAGATTGCAAATGCACATACATTATTCAACATTACAATGACACTTATATGGGTCTGCCTGATCAATGTGATGGTAAAGATTGTTATGACGCTGATCCCGGACGGAAAAGCAGTCGATATGGATCCTGCAAAACCTGTATTTCTGGATGACAAGATCATCAGCCAGCCGGCAGCAGCACTTCAGCTGGTTGCAAAGGAAATCCTTCGTGTGAGTGAAATGGTGAAAGTGGTTGTGGCAGATACGATCACAATCGTCAAAACAGAAGACATGAATGAACTGGAACCATTGCAGGAAAAAGGAGTGCAGATCAAGAAACTGACAGATCAGATCACAGAATATCTGGCATCCCTGTTCTCCGCCGGAACAATGACAGAGCAGCAGGCAGCACAGACGGCGAGTCTTATGTATATATTAAGTGATGTGGAACGTATGGGAACGCTGAGTGTAGAAGTCGCAAAATGTGTACGGGAAAAGGTAGATAATCGGTACAAATATACGCCGGAAGCGATGGATGAACTGCAGAAGAGTCTGAAGACACTGGAGAAGATGTTCAATGATTCACTTAAGGCATTACAGGGAGATGAGTCAGTGCAGATCGAGAAGCTGATCAAACGGAAAGATAAGATCATGGATCTGGATCTGAAGATGAGAAAAGCACATGTACAGCGTGTCAATAAAGGAAAATGTAAAGCAAGCCTGACAGCACCATTTACAAATATCCTGCATCTGATCGACCGTATGGGAAACAGTTGTGTCAACCTTGCGGATGTTGCGTCAAATGAAATCAGTCTGAATTATTTTATGGTAAATTAAGAATATGAGAGAAAGAAAAGCCTTTGCGGATATAAAAATGATATCTGCAAGGGCTTTTTTAGTCTAAAGACATAAAAAATAAAATTTGAGAAATACTATAAAAGAAAGATTATGTAATGAAGAAAGAAAAACTATAAAAAGATAGCAGACTATCTAAAAAAGGAGGAAGTATTATGGACACATCAACATATGAGATTCTGAAAGAGTGTAATTCGGGCTGCAGGATGGCAGTGAACAGCATCGAGCAGCTGGTAGTATATCTGAAAAACCAGGAATTGCAGGAGTTATTCTCTAAATATAAAGAAGATTATGAAAAGATGGAGAGAGAATCGATAAGATTATCAGAAGGAAAACTTCAGGAAGAAAAGTTTTCAGAAAAGGCAGCAGAGACATTTGCATGGATCAGTGCCGAAGTAAAGATGATGTTCAATGACGACACTTCGAAAATAGCAGAAATGATGATTGATGGTGCCAATATGGGAATAAAATCCATTACAGAGAAATTAAATCGTTATTCGGAGGCAGAAAAAGAAAGCATTTCACTGGCAAAAAAATTTGAAAAGACGTGTGAAAAACTGATTCAGGATATGAAAAAATATTTGTAGAAAGACAAAAAGCCCTTAGAATTTATGAAAGATATATTAGAAAAAAGATTAAATAAAAAGTTGACCGTTTGCTCACAAAAAATCCACTGTCTGAGACGAATGTCGAGTTTGGATTTTTTGTGAGCTCGTTTTTAGGTCAACTTTTTTGCTTTAGAATTTCCCCTCGGTGACAGCCGCTATAATGCATTAAATAGAAATTTTGGAATAAAATCCCATCCTCCTACATAAGAATACTATGAGGGTAAAGAAAAACAGCCACATTCAAATGAAACAGAAATGGAGGAGCGTTATGGGACATACTATCAGCCGGAAGAGCATAAAGAAAATCATTACTATACTGACGGCTGCGATCCTGGTACTGTTGCCCGTGGGAGGGAGTATCAGGGAGGTGCATGCCGAGGGAGAAGAGTCGTCGGATTCTGGCATGTCTCTGGAGCATGAAAAGACGGTGACAGAGAATGCTGATGGAACCTACGATCTGAAATTGACAGTAAAAGGAAAAGTAAACAGCGAGTCTTCGAAAGCACCGCTGGATGTCATCTATGTCTTGGACAGATCCGGAAGTATGGCTTATCCGATGGATCGTGACAGTCAGAATACTTGGGAAAATAACGGGGAAAGAAGGAATGCGGCAAGTCAGGCAATCAACAGCATGACGAATACACTGGCGGCTAATGAGAATCTGGATGTCAGATTTGCGCTTGTGACGTTTAGTGGAAATAAGAGAGACTATCGGCCTGGTGGATATAGGGATGAGGCATGGAATGATGCAGAGATTGCTGTAAACTGGACGAATCAGGCATCTGCGATCACGAATCGGACTTCTCCGAAATCGGACGGCGGAACCAATTATCAGGCCGGGATCAGAAGTGCGGAAGGATTGCTGAATGGGAAAAGACAGAATGCCAAGACAGCAGTGATCTTCGTATCTGATGGAGATCCAACCTTCCGATATAGATCAGACGGTTATACAGAAGGCAATGGAAGCAGCGACGAAGATGGAAAGAGTCTGAAGGCAGGAAAAGATGCAGTCGCTGATATGCAGACCGATTATTTTTTCACGGTCGGTGTAGGACCGTCAGGGAATTACAAAAAACTTACCGACTTTGCCAATTCAGCAGTCAAAGCCGGAAAACATGCATCTTATGCCGGAACAACGCTGGCGAATCTGAACAAGGCATTCGATGACATTCAGAAACAGATCACAGAACTGGCATGTACAAATGTCACGATTTCCGATCCGCTGAGTGAGAATGTTGAGATGGTGAAGGGAGCAGATGGAAATGTCCTTGCACCACAGGTGCAGATCTTTGATGCATCCGGAAACCCGGTTAATGCAGCAGATCTTGGAATCACGGCTTCTTATGATTCTGCATCAAAATCCGTTAAAATGCAATTTCCGGCAGACTATAAACTGCAGGAAGGCTATACCTATGAAGTCATTGCCAAGATCCAGCCGACAGAAACGGCATATGAAAAATACAGAACATCAGGCTACACAGATCAGGCAGATGCAGGAACCGGAACATATGCAGGAGGCACCGGATTCTATTCGAACCAAAATGAACATGCAGTACTGATGTACAAGTATGGAGAACAGAACTATACAGAATATTACAAGAAACCAGTCATAAAAGTACATCCGGGCAATTTAAAAATTTCGAAAGCTATTACAGGATTGGAAGATAACCAGGAAGCATTGCAGAAGGTATTACAGAACCTGTCCTTTACCTGTGCGTTGACGAAACCAGACGGAAAAACAGAGACAAAAGAACTGAAGTTGAATACAGACGGACTGGTATGGAATGCAGAAAACAACGCATACGAATATACATTTACCAATCTGACACCGGGAACAACATATAAGGTAAATGAAAATGATGCCGTACCTGATGGATATGATCTGACGGTATCACCGGATACAAAGGAAATATCCGGGCAGATTGCAGGAAGTACAACATCGGAAGCAAAATTCGTCAACCGGTATATCCGGAGTGACCGCGTACTGACGATTGCAAAGAGAGTCGGCGGCAACATGGGAGACCGTACCCACGCCTTTCGGTTCCAGGTGCAGACAAAGCTGAACGGGAAATCCTATACAGGAGGAATCAGCTATGTGAAATATGACGCACAGGGCAATCCGGTCAGTGAGGAAGAACTAAAAGACGCAGTTACGGTAGAAAATGGAATCTATACATTCCGGCTGAAGCATATGGAAAAGATCGAGATGACGATCCCATATGGTGTGGAATATATCGTTTCCGAAGAACCGGAAGATTATGATGTGCAGATTACAAAAAAAGTTTCGGAAGAAGAGGAACAGAAACTGGACAATGGTAAAAAAGAACTTTCGGATATGCTATCAGAAAATACAGATCTGACATTTACGAATACGAAAGAAGTACAGCCGGCAACCGGAATCCGGCAGACGTCGGCTCCGTATATGGTCATGACAGGAGCCGCATTCGGAATGCTTGCATTTTTCGGACTGGTATATGGAATCCGCAAATGGGGAGATCCGACAGGAGAATAACATCTGACAAGGAGCATATATGAAAGAAAAAAGAGAGATCATACTGTTCTTTACCCGTTTACTCATGCTGGCAGTGATGCTGGCGGTCCTGTTTGGCGTGATTTTTGGAATGACTTCTGCGAAGAATCAGGATATGTCCCCGAAAATATGTGCCGGAGATCTGCTCTTATATTACAGGCTGGAACGGAAATATTCCGACCGGGATGTTGTGGTATTTCAAAAAGAGGGGACATTGTATACAGGGCGTATTGTGGCGAGAGAGAAAGATAAGGTAGAGATTACAGACAAAAATGAACTGAAAATCAACGGAAGCATTGTGAATGAGCCGGATATTTTTTATAAGACACCGGCCTATGTGGATGGCATATCCTATCCGGTGAAAGTAAAGAAAGACCAGTATTTCATTCTGTGTGATTTCCGTGAAGGTGCAAAAGACAGCAGATACTTTGGTGCGGTCAATGCAAAGGATATAAAGGGAAGAGTGATTACCGTCCTTCGCAGATCGAACCTGTAAAATCAGTAACATGATTGCAGAACATGGAAAAAGAAAGGAAAAGAAATGATGGAAAAAAGAATGTTAAAAAAAGTATCCACTGTTACGGCTGCCGGAATAATGATGACAGCAATGCTCGGAATGCAGGTGTCAGCGGCAGAAAGTTCAGATAGCGAAACTGCAGTTAAGAAAACTCCGATGATCACAAAACAGATTACGAAGGAAAGTAATATATATGCACCGAAGACTACATTTAAATTTACCGTTGCTCCAGGAACGGCAGTGCCGGCAGGTGAGAATCAGAAGGCAATATATGCAGGACCGGCAAAAGGGGTAACTTTGGATAAGGATGTCATTGCATCGGTACCGGCGGACAGCGATATTGGAAATGAGAAAATTACAGTAGGAACGACAAAGCTTAATGTTAATGAATCTGTATTCACAAAAGGAGAGGATGCAAAACCCGGAATCTTTCGCTATGTAGTAAGTGAGGTTGCAGCGGACAAGGACGGAAATGCGTATGAAGGTGTTGCTTATACCACAGAACAGAAGTATTTTGATGTGTATGTAACATCCGATGATGACGGAAATCTGGAAGTCAGCTCTTATCTGTTTGCAGATAAAAATAATCCGGAGTCAAAGGGTGAGGGAGTTTTCACGAATGATTACAGCAGTCAGCACAATACTTTGAAAGATCTGACCGTAAAGAAAGAGGTTACCGGTAATCAGGGAAATCGTAATAAAGACTTTAAATTTACTATAAAAGTAGACGGAGCAGCAGGAGAGCAGTATTATGTAACATTTTCAGATGGAAAAGCTCCGACCACACTGGTGTCGGGAGAGGCTAAGACAATTACATTGAAAGATAATGAGACAGCAAAGATCTTTGGATTGTCAGAGACAGATGAATATACGGTAACAGAGGCTAGTTATGCAGATGATGGCTATACAACAACCATTGATAATGTAAAGACATCGACGACAGCAGGAACAATCGCAACCGGTGCAGGAACAACCGCAGACAATGGCGACAAGAACATTACTGTTGTAAATGATAAAACAACAAACTCTCCAACCGGAATTTTCCTTCATATTGCTCCATATATCGCACTGATCGGTGCAGCAATTGTATCCAGCCTTCTGTTCTTCAGAAGAAAACGTGTAAAAGACATGGATATTGACTAATCGGTTGGGCGAAAAAAGCAGATAGAAGATATAAGAAAGCATTAGAGAGGAAGTGGCGAAATGAAAAAGGCAGCGATGGCAGCAAGAGTAGGTAATCGGATACTCAGTATCATGGCAGGAATCCTGATCCTTCTGATGCTTTCTTATGGAATGTATTCGTTATGGGATACTTATAAGATCTATGCCAATTCATTTGCAGATGAAGAACTGTTGAAGTTTCGGCCGACAGATGATGGAGAGGATAATCCGACGCTGAAAGATCTGAAAAAATTGAATCCGGATGTGAAAGCCTGGATTCAGGTGCCGAAGACCAACATCGATTATCCGGTGGTGCAGGGGCAGGATGATATGGAATATATTAATAAGAATGTATATGGGGAATTCGAACTGTCGGGAGCAATCTTTCTGTCATGCCTGAACAAGGATGATTTCTCCGATCCATATAATCTGGTCTATGGACACAACATGAAAAATGGTGGAATGTTTGCGGATGTGGTAGATTTCACGAATAAAGAATATTTTGAAACGCACCAAAAAGGAAAGCTCTATCTGACAGATGCAACACGGAAAATCCGGTTCTTTGCCTGTATGAAAGTGACTGCAGCGGATGCAAAGATTTACCATCCGGATGGATACCGCAAGGAGAATCTGAAGGATCTGCTTGATTATATTCAGGCGAATGCAGTCCAGTATCGTGATGTAAATGTGGCGGATGAGAATTCGCTGATTGCTTTATCAACGTGCTCGGAGGCAGAGACGAATGGTCGTGTAGTTCTGATCGGGAAATTAGAGAGGGAGGTGGCAGAAAAACAGTGAAGATTCTAAGATATAGAAGTGTGAAGAAAATAGCAGCTGCGGGCGTAATGTTATTTATGTGGATAGGCAGTACAATGGCAGTTCCAGTGTATGCCGGAACACCGAATGTGGAGATCCAGATTCCGGTAAGTGTACAAGGTGCGGCAGGAACAATCGTGCTGGAGCCGGAGAAAGCTGGCATACCAGTGCCGGACCGGACAGAACTTCAGATCGGAAAAAACGAGAAGCAAAGCTTTGGACCGATATGCTATGAAGAACCGGAAGATTATCACTATAAGATTTATCAGAAGTCCGCTAATGTGACAGATGTTACTTATGATACGGCAGTATATGATGTGACGGTACGGGTGACTAGTACAGAAGCAGGAGAACCAAAAGCAGTAGTTTGGGGTGAAAAAGAAGGAACAGAAGGAAAATCGTACGAGATTATATTTACGAATTCGGTAAAAGAACAGGCGCCGGAGATAGCTCCGACGGGAAAAACGGCCATTTACCGGAACTATCCGGTCAAGACAGGAGATGTAGCACCGATTGCAGTTCTGGCAGCAATGTCCGGTATATCGGCCGGAGTGCTGACTGCGGTGGAGAGATGGAAGCGAAAAAAAGAAGATTAGAGAGTTAGGAAGAACAGGTCAGGCAGGAGTGCGGGACCTGTTCTTTTTCGACTGTGATTACAACCGTTAGAAACAGAGTAACATGCATAAAGTATACAATGAGCGCCAGCGTTTTGTGATTTTACACAAAACGGAAACTCCGGATTTATTACATATGCTAAAATAGGAAGATGTACGCTTCCTGTAGATGTAAGAAACAACGCAATCTTCCATGCAGGACCGATCATCCGTCCACTGGAAAATGACAAATTCGAAATGGTATCTGTAGGACCGACAACAAGTATGAGAATGGAAAAATTCGAGTACGAATTCGTAAAAGAGACTGGTGTACGTGTGATCATCGGTAAAGGTGGTATGAAAGAAAATACAGAGCGCGCATGTAAAGAATTCGGACCACTGATCGTATCGATCGATGCAAACGGAGATAACCTCCTAAAGAGCCCAGGGGTTTGTTGACTATGAAAGCCTGCATACGGAATTTCGTTCGACAAGTCTGACATCAAGCGTGATGTTCTCACTTGGCTTGTCAGGTGTTGCAATGTGTTCGAAAAGAATATTACAACTGGTTTCTGCCTTACGGAAAATATCCTGATGAATGGTCGTAAGCTTGTCAGAAAAAGTACAAAAGGAAGGAAGATCGTCAAAACCTATAAACGACAGGCGGGAAGGGATATCCCATCCTTTGTTGGAAGCAATATTGATCAGTTGTAAGGCCGTCTCATCGGAAAATACAAAAAGACCTGTCGGTGGGCAGGAATCGTGCGAAATAGAATCGATGATATCCTGCGGATCCATATGTTCCAGATCGTAGACATGTTTATCGAAAAGTGTTATCTGATGAGCCAGTAAAGTATCAGAAAAGCCCTGATAGCGTTTGGAAATAACCCCTCCTGTTTTCGTAAAAGGACCGACAAATCCAAGTGTTTTATGACCATTTTTAAGAAAATATTCAGCTGCAAGTTGTCCGCCTTTGTAATCATCGATTCCGATATTAATAAGTTGCCGTACATTACTGTAACTATCTATAAAGACCAGAGGAATTTTGTTCCTGTTTTGAATTTTTTGAATCTCTTCGTCAAATACTCCAAGGAAAATGGCACCCTCGGCATTCCAGGAACGAAGACGAAATGTTATGTCTGAAAAATCCTGAACGAAATGAATCATGACATAAAAGCCACGCTTTTGTATTTCTCTTGTAATGAATCCTAAAAAAGAAGCATTATAAGGATCAGAAAGCGGATGAAACGTATTCGAATCTCTAAGGATAACAGCAATTATCTGAGAAGATTTAGCAGCCAGACTTCTTGCGGACGAATTGGGAATATATCCCATTTCATCCGCGAGAGAACGAATTCTTGATGCAGTTTTTTCAGATACTTTTCCTTCCTTACTATTCATAACACGTGACACGGTCATCATACTGACACCGGCACGTTCTGCGATATCTTTTAAAGTTACCATAAATAATCTCCCGACAGGTTAGCGTTAATCTAAAATATATGAATTTATTATATCAAAAAAAGGATATATCTTATAGATTATTCTAAAAAGAAATGAAAATACGTAATAACATACAAAAAATATCGCTGGAAATTAGACAAAATAGAGAAAAAAAGTGTATTTAAGTTGAAATGTTGACAGATGAAATTGAGAGTGCTAGTTTTGTTAATGAGGTTAGCGCTAACAATATTTTGGAAGTATTGCAAAAGAGTATGAAAAAATTCATCCGAATGTAAAAATCAATATCATCAACAATCCATGGGATGGATTTTGGACAAAATTGCCACTTGCCTTACAGAAAGGATCAGAAGGGCCGACACTTTTTAATGTCATAATAGCTATCAGCATCTGATTCTTCCTTATATGGAACCGTATGATATTGATAAGAAGGAGATAAGAGATGGAAGAATTATATAGAATAAAAACAGAAGGGCATGCGGAAGACGCAGCGATTATCCAGGGAGAAAAATATAGATTCACAGTATTAACAGAAGAAATGATAAGACTTGAGTACTGTGAAGATGGACAGTTTGAAGACAGAGCAACACAATGTGTGATAGATCGTAAATTCAAAGTGCCAGAATATCAGGTAATAGAAAATGAGGAATCACTGGAGATTATTACAGATAAGATTCATCTTGTTTATAATAAGCAGAAATTTACCGATTACGGTCTGTCGGTTCAAGTCAGAGGAAATATCAGTGTCTACCATAGCATCTGGCATTTCGGAGAAGAGGCAACAGATCTCAGAGGAACAGCAAGAACGCTGGATGAAGCAGATGGTGCGATTGAGCTGGAGCATGGAATCATCTCAAGGTTTGGTTATGGAATTTTAGATGACAGCAGGTCACTTGTAATAACAGAAGATGGATGGGTAGAGCCGAGAAAGGAAGATTGTATTGATATTTATTTCCTGGGGTATGGACATGAATATGAGCATTGTCTGAAAGACTACTATCATCTCACTGGAAAGACACCGTTGCTTCCACGGTATGCACTTGGAAATTGGTGGAGCAGATTTTACCGTTACAATGATCAGGAATATAAAGCATTGATGACAAGATTCGAGAAAGAAGAAATTCCTTTTTCCGTATCTGTGATTGATATGGACTGGCATCTGGTTGATATTGATCCGAAATACGGAAGCGGATGGACAGGCTACACATGGAACAAAGAACTGTTCCCGGATCCGAAAGAATTTATGACCTGGCTCCATGACCATGGATTAAAGGTAACATTAAATGTGCATCCCGCAGGAGGCGTGCAGGCTCATGAAGAAAAATATAAAGAGATGGCAGAAGCTATGGGGAGAGACTGGGAAAAGGAAGAGCCTGTGAACTTTGATGTTACAGATCAAAAATTTTTGAAAGCTTATTTTGAATACTTACATCATCCAAATGAAGAAGAGGGAGTGGATTTCTGGTGGCTGGACTGGCAGCAGGGAGGACTGTCTAAAATACCGGGACTGGATCCGCTGTGGATGTTGAATCATTACCATTATCTGGATAGTGGAAGAAGAGGAAAAAGAAGATTAACATTTTCCAGATACGCGGGAATGGGAAGTCACAGGTATCCAGTCGGATTTTCCGGAGATACGATTATTAGCTGGGAATCTCTGGCATTTCAGCCATATTTTACAGCGAACGCAAGTAATGTGGGATATGGGTGGTGGAGTCATGATATCGGCGGCCACATGAAAGGATACAGAGATGAAGAATTGTCCACCAGATGGATACAGTTTGGTGTATTCTCTCCAATTATGCGTCTGCACAGTTCGAATAGTGCATTCACCGGAAAGGAACCGTGGAATTATAATGCAGTATCGGAAAATATTATGAAACGCTATTTGAAGCTTCGACATGAAATGATTCCATATCTTTATACGATGAATTATCATGCCTCTCATGACGGACAGCCATTGATACGTCCAATGTATTACCTGGAACCAGAGCAGCCGGAAGCATATGAAGTGCCAAATGAGTATTATTTTGGAACGGAGTTGGTTGTATGTCCGATTACAGAGCCGACGGATAAAGCAGCTGGGACAGCGTGTGTAAAAGCATGGATTCCGGAGGGTAAATGGTATGATATCTTTAGCGGACTGAAATATGACGGTGGACGTATGCTGGAACTTTACCGGTCGCTGGAGGATATTCCGGTACTGGCAAAGGAAGGTGCAATTATTCCGTTGACAGATCTGACAGAGTATACGAACAGTGTGGAAAATCCAAAAGAACTTGCAGTTAAGATCGTTCCGGGCAAAAAGAATGCATTTATACTGATGGAAGATACAGGAGATACATGTGAAGATAAAGAAGAAAATTGGGCGCAGACAAAACTGGAATGGATAAATGAAAATGAATTTATAATCCATCCGGCAAATGGAAATCTTGATGTTATTCCAAAGCGTAGGACATGGAAAATGGAATTTTATGGAATTGCGGATGTGGATAATCTCGAGGTTACAGTTGGAGGAAAGGCGATAGAAACAGAAAGAATATATGATGAAAAGCGTCATATATGTCAGGTAAATATTCCGGAAACGGAAGTAACAGAACAGATCACGATAAGTTTTTCTAAAGGATACCTTTTGAGGGAAAATAATAAACCAGCAGAAATATTTGCATTATTATATCAGGCAAAAATCGAATATGAAGTAAAAGAAAAGATATATGCTTATATGAAAGAAGGAAAAACATCCAGTGAAGTGCTTGGAATTATACAGGCTATGCATCTTCCGGATAGTGTATATGGAATGTTAAGCGAAGTATTGCTGGCTTAGTTAATGAAAAAATTATGAAAATCTACAAAGCCGGACAGCTTGAATGTATTGAGATAAAAATTGTGTTATACTGTGTAAAGTTGGAAAGAGAGGTAGCATAATGTTATATACAATACCAGACTATTATCATGAATTTTCCTGCATTGCAGGAGAATGTGAAGATACCTGCTGTGCCGGCTGGCAGATTGTGGCAGACGAAGCAGCACTGAAAAAATATAAAAAAGTAACCGGATCATTCAAAAAAAGAATCAGAAAATCGATTAACTGGAAAGAAGGTACATTTAAACAGGATAAGAATAAGCGCTGTGCATTCTTAAATGAACAGAATCTCTGTGATATGTATACTGCGCTTGGCGAAAAAAGTCTTTGCAGAACCTGTAAGATGTACCCGAGGCATGTGGAAGAATTTGAAGATGTCAGGGAGATGACACTGTCTGTATCCTGTCCGGAGGTGGCAAGGATTCTGCTTGGTAAAAAGGAACCGGTGCGTTTTCTGACTTATGAAAGTAACAAGGAAGAAGAATATGATGATTTTGATCCGTTTCTGTATTCGAAACTGGTAGATGCAAGAAAAGTGATGATCGATATCCTTCAGGACAGAAGCAAGAAGCTGAATCTGCGTGTAGGATTGGTGCTTTCAATCGCCCATGATCTGCAGGTGCGGATCAAAAGAGAAGATATATTTTCCATAGATGATGTATTTGAAAAATATCAGACAGAGAAGGCGATTCGGTTTGTGGAAGCAAAATTATCAGAAGATGAGGACTATGCATTTACTAAGAAAATGTTCCAGAATCAGTATCTGATGGAACGCTTAAGGGATGACTGGGAACCACATCTTCTTGAGGCAGAAAGTTTACTCTACGGAGATATTGGTTGTAGCGATAGTGAAGAACAATGTACAAAGTACAAAGAACAGTATACAAAGAATAAGCAGGAATTCCACACATGGCTGAATACACACATGCCGGACTATGAAATCTGGTATGAGCAGCTCCTGGTATATTTCATCAGTACCTATTTCTGCGGTGCAGTCTATGACGGAGAGGCATATGTGAAGGTACAGATGGCAGTAGTCAGTGTGCTTTTGATCCATGAACTTCTGATGGCACAGTGGCTGAAGAATGAGAAGATGCTGGAGATGGAAGATGTGGTAGATACGGTATACCGCTATTCCAGAGAGTTGGAGCATTCGGACCCGAATCTGAATTTAATGGAAAAATTAATGCGGAGGGATTTATTGTTCTGGTTTAAAAAAGATGAATAAGAAGGAATTTTTATGTTATTAAGTATTGCACTGATCCTGCTCTGTGGTATGAGTATGAGCTGGATCTGTAAAAAATTAAAACTGCCGGGACTTTTGGGAATGTTGCTCACCGGTATTGTTCTTGGGCCATATGTGTTGAACTTGTTGGATGAAAATATCCTGAATATTTCGTCGGAACTTCGCAAAATGGCACTGATCATCATTCTGATGCGGGCCGGATTGGGACTTGATATTTCGGGACTTAAGAAAATCGGACGTCCTGCGGTAATGATGTGTTTTGTGCCGGCAAGTTTTGAACTTTTAGGTATGCTGGTTCTGGCACCGCGATTACTTGGACTTTCGTTATTGGAAGCGGCGATCTTAGGTTCTGTTCTTGCCGCAGTTTCACCGGCTGTTGTTGTGCCCCGTATGGTGAAATTAATGGAAGAAGGATATGGGACTGAGGAAGGAATCCCACAGTTGATCCTGGCCGGAGCATCCGTGGATGATGTATATGTGATTGTGCTGTTTACGACATTTACGGGAATTATGCAGGGAAAAGGCGTATCTGTGGTAAGTTTCCTGAATGTTCCGGTATCGATCATTTTGGGAATTGTCATAGGATTATTAACCGGCTGGCTTCTTGCAAAATATTATGAAAAAGTACATATCCGTGATACGGTAAAGGTATTGATCATGCTTAGTATTTCCTTCCTATTGGTAGCAGCGGAAGATCATATGACAACGGCAATTACATTTTCTGCATTGATCGCGGTGATGTTTCTGGGTGTCAGTCTGCAGAAATACAGGGAACCGGTGGCAAAAAGGATATCTGTGAAATGCGGGAAATTATGGGTGGCAGCAGAGGTATTCTTATTCGTACTGGTTGGTGCGACTGTAAATATCGGATATCTGTCTCATGTAGGACTCAAGGCAGTCGTTTTAATCTGTGGCGCACTGATCTTCCGAATGGCAGGGGTCTTTGTATGTCTGCTTGGAACGGATATGAATGGAAAAGAAAAGTTATTTACGATGATGGCATACACACCGAAAGCAACCGTACAGGCTGCAATCGGAGGAATCCCGCTGGCGCTTGGATTTGCCTGTGGCGATGTGGTTCTGACGGTAGCGGTGCTTGCAATTGTACTGACTGCACCGCTTGGAGCATTTGCAATTGATAGCAGTTACAAAAAATTTCTGGCAAAAACTAAGTGATTCCATTGCAATGTCTTCTCTGCATAAAATAAAGTAGATTACACGATCTGGATTTTGAAAAATATCCGGAAGAACACTGTATCAAATCGCAGGAGATCATGAAAGAACAGGGAATCGATGAGAAGATCATCCATGCAACGGCGAGTCACGGCTATGCTTGGATGGACACTGGAAGATCTGATTCAGAGAACAATTGATGCTTTGAAGACATTCTAGGATTAAAAAAGGCGAAAAAGGATAACGGACGAATGGTTCGGAGGATTGGCATTTGTCAAAAAATGTGATATCATAGTAATTAAGTAGGAGATGAACCGGGAGAAGAGACCCGGATGAAAGGTGAAGTACTATGAAGATATCAACAAAGGGCAGATATGCACTGAGAATTATGATCGATCTGGCGGAAAATGCAAATGGGGAATATATTCGTCTGAAAGACATATCGGCAAGACAGGGAATTACATTAAAATATATGGAACAGATTATGCCGATGCTGACAAAGGCCGGATATGTAAGAAGTTATCGTGGCAATAACGGTGGGTATATGCTGGCGAAAGAGCCGGAAGAATATACAGCCGGAGATATTATCCGTACAACGGAAGGAAGCCTTGCGCCGATTGCGTGTCTGGATGACGTGCCGAATCGCTGCGAGAGACAGGATCAGTGTTCCACACTTGAGTTCTGGGAAGGACTTAAGAAAGTAATCGACCAGTATGTGGATAGTGTGACACTTGCGGATTTGGTAAATAATCATGAAGAGAAGTGCGGCAAGCTGAATCTGTAAATGTAAATGAATAAAAAACAAGAAAATGTACAGCAGGCAAAAGTCTGCTGTATTTTTTATTTTATAGGAAAGTTCGATTTTGGGCGAACCATTGAACGAAAATAGCCCGCACAGAGGCGGGCACACAGATAGAACGACACCGATTTAGAAGATGTAAAAACCTTCTACACCAGCCTCGTCATCAAACAGATTATCTTCATTTAAGAAATAATCCATATCCAGAAGATCATCTTCGCTCATGTTGCGAATGTCCATAGATGTCATTCCTTCAGGTGGATTATTTATATTTTTTTGCGTAATTCCTCAATGTTAGATTTCATGGTAATGTTCCTCCTTTAGAGGATTATAACACAGATAATCGAAAAAGAATTATGCAGAAGAACGCTTTCCAGGAGATTTGGACATGGATTTCTCGTAAAGTTCTTGGAGGGATACGCGTTGGTGGTTGTAATAGAGTTCTAAAAATTCCATTTGATGGTTGCATTCAGGGTATTTCAAAGGGTCGTAACCAAAGGAAGAAAGGATAGCAGTTCGCCATTGGTTGAAACTTCGATAGATGCGACGGCATCTTTATTAAATTCAAACACATCTTCCTTTCTTCGGTTACCTTGTGTAATAACCGGATTTAATTTTGCTATCAGTTCATAACCACCTTTTTTTGCCGCCTCGATATTTGTCTTTTCAGAATAAGCCATATCTCCAATGACTGATTCAATCTGTATCCCAGCAGCTTTACTTTTTTGTACAAGTTTTGGCAGTTCTTTGCCATCTGTTTTTTCGCCGCTGGTGATTGTGGCAACTGTGATGATCCGTTCTTCTGTCATTGCTATGTGTGTTTTATATCCCCAAAATGAAGTATCGGCTGTCTTATGACCAGTTTTTGCATCTTCATCCTTTGAAGTTTCTAAATGTTCCATGTCATCAGTGACAGATTCTTCTAGTAGATTTTAATTTTTCCTGCACTTTTGGATAACTGCAAATTTCTTCATTTCTTTTTATAACATCAATAAGCTGTTTACAGTATTTTAGTTCTTTTTCTAAAGCATCATCTGTGTTTTTATCAGAAAATTTTTCTTTCATTGTTTCATCAATTTCATAGATGCTACGGCGCAGTTTTTTTGATTGTTCCTGGAGTACTTGACGGGGGAGTCTTTTGATTGTATTTTGATTTTGTATGCGTTGCATCCATAATAATGTATTTTGACTTAATAATTCCTTTTTCTAATGTTAACTGAACTGTTTTGGCAATCAGCATATCCAAAAGATTCATATCCTTTAAACGTAACTTCCGAAATTTTGTCAATGAACTTGGATTTATAACTTCATCTTCTGGAGCCATGTACAAAAAATATTTAAAAGACATATCGTATTTAGAACGTTCAACCAGATCAATATCTGATAAATCGTAAATTGATTTCAAAAGAAGATATTTAAATATTCGGATAGGTGGAACTGCATTTCCTCCGTTATCCAGACAATAATTAGCAAGCAATGCATCATAAATAAAGCTAAAATCAACCAATTCTTTTATCTGCCGGAGAAGATTATCTTTTGGGATTATTAATTCATATATTTCCATGTAGAGATTTAGCACCAATTTCTGCTGTTGTTCGATTATAAAAACACCGCCTATATTTGATAGATACATTGTACCAAATATAGAACGGTATAATCTACTTTTTCAGTGCCCTCGAACGAGGGGCAGGGGAGTTGAATAGGCGTAGACTATTTTTGTTGACTATTGTGCAAAGAAAAAGTTTGTACGTTTGATATTCTTTAATTCATCTGAAGAAATGTGAAGAGCATTTTTCAATTCATCATTAAGCGGTAGCGGATTTTCGCTGGCAATCACTTTCATGGCGATACTCTGATAAAAGTACGTAATCGTGGAAATCAGACCGACAACGTGCATGGAATTAATGCCGATTGACGGAAGACGCAACGTCAGAATGTCAAAAGGCGGCTTTGTATTTACAAGGATAAAAACCGTACATGTATCGCTGTAGGTAATATCGCCTTCGTAAATATAATTCGCTTCGTAGTAGTTGGATATGTCATCGACATCGTAATACATCGTAGCAGTTAATGACAAATTCTTATTTTCCAGAACTGCCTTCTGCAAGCAGTTCTTTTCTCCGTTAAACCAATAAAGATAAAGTTTGTCAGAAAAATAATTCTGGTACCTTGCAATTTCGGCTGCGCTTTTATCGGTTGAAGTTATGGGGAGCAGAGAGGCTATGTCGATATTCAGAATCTGACAAATGTCTACCAGAGTATCAATACTTATGAGAACCTCTCCTTTTTCGTATTTGGAAATCGTGGCAACGCTTTTGTTCAATTTTTTGGAGAGATCACTTAAGGTCATGTGTTTGGTCCGGCGTCTTGCCCGAAGCTTTTTGCCAAGTGTTGTGTAAAAATCGCAAGAATCCATATTATCCCTCCTTGATGTTTTTTGATAATGTTAGTTGATAAAAACTAAAAAGTATAAAAAGATTCTAACATATTCTGATAAAAAATGCTACTAGGCAAAATTTTTGTTAGTTTTGAAAGGTAAATTTATTTCATTTTTCTTCAGGTAATAATATTCATAAAGCTACTTTATGAAATCTGCTTTATGAAATCTGCTATCTGCTCCATCAGATAATGGTTCTTTTGTGCCTGTTCATTCCAGCTGCATGCATGCTCTATATTCCCCCGCCAATGCTTCTGCCGGTTGAATCCCTGATTTTCTATCTTCCATCTGTTTCTTCCCGCATTTACTATTTTTCTGGCATTGTTTTTTGTGATTGTAATGTCTGCAATCCATGCAAACTCTGTTGTTTCTTTTTTTTCATCTGGTTTAATCTTCTTTCCTGTATAATATGTCAGATTTACATCTGTATTCTGAAACATAATCTGATTCTGATATTCTATTTCTGAACCTATCTTTTCTTTTTCCGGCAATGACTGATATTCTTTGGCTATGGATGATGCACTTCCTTCTTTATAACGGATGATATAATTCCAGCCGTTATCTGTGCAGGTCTGTATAACTTTCTGACTGACATACAACCCATCTGCCGTTATAATGATCGGAAGTCTCGGAAACTGTTTCTTAATCTTTTCTGCAACTCTGATAAATGCTTTACTTTCACAGTCCTGTTTTATTTTTTTTCACTCTGATTGATATATTCCTCAGAATTCTGGATCGCTTCAGATGCTATACTGCATACAAGGTTATTCCCCAGATAAAGTTTTGCTTCGAGCACGCTTCTGTGATACTTCGTAAATTCATCTGCTTCTCCACGGTTATAGCAGCGGCTCAGGTAATATTCATTCTTTTTCTGATATCCCTCATCCAGTTCTGTGGCGTCAATAATGATCTGCCACCTTTTCAACACCCTGGCATCATCAAATGTTTTTCTACGGATCATAGAATAAGCAATATCTTTCTGTATTTTTTCCAGTTCCTCTGGGTTCAGTCTTGCCAAAAATTCATTCTCTATAACACCATGAGGAAGATACTCCTTCTTTTCTTCACTCATGAATGAGTAGAGATTTTCTACAACTGCATCATCATTAAATTTCAGTGTCATTTCCTGCATACTTGAAATTCCGCTTATGCATTTGTAGTACATGGTTCCAAGCATAACCCTCACTGGATATTCAATATAACTTTGATTTCGCGGATCATTCACCTCAGCAAATTTGGCAAATAACTCTGGGTAATACTTATTTTGAATCTTATTGTATTCAACAACTGGATTCTTTTCCGGTCTTCTTTTGGCTCTTTCCTGTTCTCTGTTCATTTTTCTTCCTTTGCGACAAAGTTTTTTCTTTTATTTTACTCCATCGTAAAGGAAGATGCTTTAAATTCAATAAATTTAATGCGAATTATTTTTATCTATTTTCATACAATTTTTGTAATATGAAAAAAATGTATGAAAATAGATAAAAAATAGGAAAAGTAATAGACAGATGCTGCGGTTTCTAAATAGAATTTTCGTATAATGAAAATAATAGTAAAAATTATTGTCGAATGAAGAAACTAGATAAATTTGTGAATAGATTATCAATGTGCAATAATTATTAATGAAAAGAGTACTCATAAAACGTTATAAAGCTGAATGGAGGCGAGGAGATTATGTCTAAGGAAGCAAAAGTAGGATACAAGAAGAATATAGGAACCATTCTTTTGTTATCTTTTGCCGGCTCAATTATTTATGGATTGCCATATTTTCGATCATATTACTATGATACGTATCAGGCAATGTATCACTTGACTAATACGCAGATGGGACTTTTAGGAAGTGCTTACGGCGTGTTGGGTGTATTTTCTTATATTATCGGTGGAGTATTGGCCGATAAAATCAAAGCGAAAAAACTGCTTATTTTTTCGATGATTGCAACTGGTTTGGGTGGATTGCTTCATTTGTTTGTTAATAATTTCTATGCATTGGTAGTGATCTATGGATTATGGGGTGTTACATCTCTTTTGACTTTCTGGCCTGCGCTTATGAAGATTGTCAGAATCCAGGCAACTGAGGAGGAACAAAGCCGTGCTTATGGAACCTTTGAAGGTGGGCGAGGTGTATTCAATGCGGCACATCTTGCAGTGGCAACAGCGATTTTTGGAATTTTTCAGAGAAAGGCAATGCCGACTCTCGGAATTAAAGGAATTATCTGGTTCTATTCGTTGGCACCGTTGATTGTAGGTATTATCTTTATTTTCCTGTTGAAGGAGCCTGAGACCGTTAAAGAAGACGGAACTTCAAGCACTGTTTCATTTAAAGATATTATCAGAGTGTTAAAGATGCCGGTTATGTGGTTGATTATTATCATGATGTACACAAGTTATACTTTTAATATGTCATCATATTATTTTACTCCTTATGCAAGTAATATCATCGGAGTTACAGCTGTGATCGCAGCAATCTTAACGGTTATGTCTCAGTACATCCGTCCGTTTGCGGCAACACTTGGTGGATTTTCCGGAGATAAATTCGGAAGAAGCCATACAATGATTGTTGGTTATATTTTGATGATCGCCGGTGTGGTTATCATGGACGTTACAGGCAAAATGGCTTCGGATAGCAGAATGATATTGGTTGTGGCGGCTTGTGTGCTGGTATATGCAGGTATGTTTATAAACTTTGGTCTGTACTTCTCGTTTATTTCAGAAGGTGGTATTCCGGTGGAATTAGGAGGAGTTGCAATTGGTATGGCGTCCACATTTGGATATTTGCCGGAAGTTTTGAGTTATACAATCGCAGGTAAATTGTTAGATACTTATCCGGGATATCAGGGATATCACCTGAATTTCCTGTATATGATCGCGATGGGCGTGATTGGATTAATCGTTGCGATTATCTGGACAAAAAAGTATGGAAAGAAAAAAGCAGATGCTACAGAAGCATAATAAAAAAGAAGGAGGGTTAAATTATGGCTAAAGTAGAATCAACAGTAAAAAGAGTAATGGCGCGAGATGAATTTCCTTACGAGTGGGATGTGATCGAGAACGAATGGATTACAATGTCTGATGGCTGCCGCCTTTCGGCGCGTGTCTGGCATCCTAAGACAGATAAACCGGTTCCTACAATATTTGAGACACAGCCGTATCGTAAGAGAGATGGAATGCGTGGAAGAGATGAACCGATGTATGGTTTCTTTGCAGGTATGGGATATAACGTAGTTCGCGTAGATATGCGTGGAGCAGGAGAGTCTGACCAGTGTTTCTATGATGAATACCTGAAACAGGAACAGGATGATGCGGTAGAATGCATCGAATGGATTGCCGAGCAGCCATGGTGTGACGGAAATGTCGGAATGATGGGAAAATCATGGAGTGGGTTTAACTCATTGCAGGTTGCGGCAAGACAGCCAAAAGGATTAAGAGCGATCATCTGTGTAGGATTTGTTGATGACAGATATACACAGGATATTCATTATAAAGGTGGATGCCTGTTGAATGATAACTTCTGGTGGGGCAATATTATGCTGGCATACATGTGCCGCGCGATTGATTCGGAGATCAAACCGGATACATGGAAAGAAGAGTCTGTTAAACGTTTGGAGGAAATGCCACTTTGGCCGGCTAACTGGATGGAACATCAGACAAGAGATGATTACTGGAAACACGGCTCTGTAAGTGTGAATTATGACGATATTAAAGTTCCTGTATTTGCATTGGATGGATGGGCTGATTCTTATACAAACAGTGTATTAACTTTGATGGAAGGATTAAGTGTTCCGAGAAAAGCACTGATCGGACCTTGGGCACATGTATTTGCTCATGACGGAATGCCTCAGCCGGCAATTGATTTCCTTGGTGAAGCTACAAAATGGTGGGATAAATGGCTGAAAGGTGTTGATAACGACACATTAGACTGCCCGATGGTACAGGTGTGGTTGGAAGACAGCATGGAACCAGAAACTGTACATCCGCTTAGTGATGGACGCTGGGTTGCATTGGACGGATGGCCGTCAAAAGATGTTGCTATGAAAACACTTTCTATGACATACGGACATCTTCAGGATGAAGCAAATACAAAGAAAGAAATCGTAGATCTTTGCACACTTCCAAATCACGGACTCCTGGCAAATGAGTGGATGGGAGCAGGTGTTCTCGGGGAGTCTCCGGCAGACATGAGAGTAGATGATGGAATGGCAATGGTATTTGATTCGGATATATTAGAGGAAGAAGTAGAGATTCTTGGATATCCGGAATTTGAGGTAGAGTTTACCTGCGATAAGCCAAATGCATTTATGTATGCTCAGCTGAGTGATATCCATCCGGATGGAGCTGCAACAAGAGTTTCTTATGGACTTATGAATCTGACGCATTTAGAGGGGCATGATAAGGTGGTATATCTTGAAGAAGGTAAGACATATAAAGCAAAAGTACAGTTGGATGTGTGTGGACATAACTTCCCGAAAGGACACAGAATCAGACTTTCTATTGCAAACTCATTCTGGCCAATGATCTGGCCATCACCGGAGCTTGCAACATTAAAACTGGATCTGTCTACTGCTAAATTTGCATTACCGATGTTCTCAGGAAAAGATGCGGAAGGTCCGAATATGGAAGCCAGATGTGCGCCGCTTACTCCGATGACAACATTATCACCTGGTCGTGTAGACCGTACAATTGAGTATGATCTGCTCACGGATTCATGGACATCTATTACAAACGGTGTTGGTGGAGTGTTTGGAGAGGGTATCTATCGCTTTGATGATATTGGAACGGTAGTAGAACATAACCTCAAGAGAGAACTGACGATGAGCAACAAAGATCCGTTGTCAGCCAAATATACTATTACGCAGAAGATGAAGAACGGCCGTGATGGATGGCTGACAGATTGTGATATCGTTGTTACTCAGACTGCTGATAAAGATAACTTCTATATTACCGGACACATGGATGCATCAATTAATGATGAACATGTATTCCACAGAGATTATGACTACAAAGTAAAGAGAAATGGAATTTAAAAAGGGGCGAGGCGATTGAAAGAAAAAAGTATTACATTCTGGGAACTTGTGCTTATGAATGTATCTGCCCTTTATGGAATCCGCTGGATTGCAAAATCAACCTCAGACAGTTTTGGCCTGGGGTTGGGAGCAATCCCGATGTGGATCATATTTATGCTGATATTCTTTGTGCCGCAGGCGCTGATGTGTGCGGAACTGGCAACAGCATATCCTACAGATGGAGGTCTGAATGACTGGGTTAAAATTGCATTCGGAACAAAATATGGATTTTTAGTATCCTGGATGCATTGGACGGCACTTATTTTCTGGTATGCATCTTTTCTGACATTTTTCTCAATCAATTTTACTTACATGATTGGGAAACCAGAACTTGCAGATAACAAAATATTAGTATTGATTATGTCGTTGGTTGTTTTCTGGGCGTTGTCGTTTGCGAGTATGCGTGGTATGAAATTTGGAAAATACTTTACCAGTGTAGGTGCGCTGGGTTCGGTGGTACCGACGGTGTGTCTGATTGGTATGGCAATTCTGGCAGTGGTAGTGTTCAAAAAGGCACCAAGTGCATCTGAGTATACGATAGCAACATTGACCCCTAAGCTAAATATGAATTCGCTGGTTGCAATTTCGGGAATTACATTTGCGTATACAGGAGCTGAATTTACAGCAAACTTCGCTTCTGAAATGAAAAATCCTCAGAAAGATTATCCAAGAGCAATCATGATTGCTGCCGGAACAATCTGCGTATTATATGTGATTGGTTCGGTATGTATGACAATGCTGATGCCGACGTCAGAAATCTTTGCGTATACAGGGACTTTGGATGCATTAGTAATTGCCTGCAATCTCCTGGAAGTTCCTCAATTTTTTGTTCAGATCGTAGCATTTGGAATTACTTTGTCGATATTTGGAGCGGTAGTGCTGTATATTGCACAACCGACAAAGATGTTGTTTGGATATTCTGAACCGGGAATCTTTCCGGAGAAGATTACGAAGAAAAATGAGCATGACATTCCGGAGAAGGCGATTTTATTTCAGGCGATACTTGTTTCTCTGCTACTTGCAGGCGTTGCAGTTTTCCCGGCAGTTGAAACGATTTACAATGTATTAATTACTATGACCGCGTTGACATCGTTGTTTCCATATGTTCTTTTATTTGCGGCATATATTAAAATTAAACGGAAAAAGGTTGATAAACCTGGGTTGTATCAGATGACAAAAAATAAAAAGTGGGGATGCTTTCTTGGGTATATGGAATTGGTAATCTGCGTGATTGCGATTGTGTGCTCGGCACTTCCGGTTATGACAACTTTTAAAGAAAATGTAGTCTATGAAGTTGAAATGATAGGCGGAGGTTTATTAGTTATCGTGTCTGGATTGTGGTTGTGGAAACGTTCGGGCTTGAAAAATAAGACATTTGAAATAGAATGATTTTAATTAAAGAGAAGGCTAAAAAGGATCTTTTGAAAACGTTGGGTTTCAAAAGGTCTTTTTTATGCAAAACTGGTATGCATAAAAACATGAAAACTGGCTGTTTAAAAAATACCAGATGAGCGTATGATAGGACTCAAAGAAAATTCACAGAAAACAGATAGGAAAGGTACAGGAATTATGAAAGAGAACAGATATGAATTAAATAAGCAGCTGGCACAGATGTTAAAAGGTGGAGTTATCATGGATGTAACAACTCCGGAGCAGGCAAAGATCGCAGAAGAAGCAGGTGCATGTGCAGTCATGGCACTGGAAAGAATCCCGGCAGATATCCGCGCAGCAGGCGGTGTATCCCGTATGAGCGATCCGAAGATGATCCGCGGCATTCAGGAAGCGGTATCCATTCCGGTTATGGCAAAGTGCAGAATCGGACATTTTGTAGAAGCGCAGATCTTGGAAGCAATTGAGATTGATTATATTGATGAAAGCGAAGTACTTTCACCGGCCGATGACATTTACCACATTAATAAAAAAGAGTTCAAAGTACCATTTGTATGTGGTGCAAGAGATCTCGGCGAGGCACTCCGCCGTATCGCAGAGGGTGCATCCATGATCCGTACAAAAGGCGAGCCGGGAACCGGAGATGTTGTACAGGCAGTACGTCATATGAGAGCCATGAATGCGGAGATCCGCCGCATCCAGAACTTAAGAGCAGACGAATTATTCGAAGCAGCAAAACAGTTACAGGTTCCGGTTGATCTTGTGGAATATGTTCATGAAAATGGAAAGCTTCCGGTCGTAAACTTTGCAGCAGGCGGAGTTGCGACACCGGCAGATGCGGCACTGATGATGCAGCTTGGAGCAGAAGGTGTATTCGTAGGGTCCGGAATCTTCAAATCTGGTAATCCAGCAAAACGTGCGGCTTCTATTGTGAAAGCAGTTACGAACTACACAGATGCCAAACTGATTGCTGAACTTTCAACAGATCTTGGCGAAGCAATGGTAGGAATCAATGAACAGGAAATTGAATTATTAATGGCAGAAAGAGGAAAGTAAAATGACAATTGCAATCTTGGCAATGCAGGGAGCATTCCTAGAACATGGACAGATGCTGGATCGCCTGGGCGTGGAACATTTCGAAATCCGTAAAAAAGAAGATCTGGATCGTTCTTTTGACGGACTGATCCTTCCGGGCGGGGAAAGCACCGTTATGAGAAAGCTTCTGATCGAGCTGGATATTTACGATATATTAAAAGAGAAGATTGAAGACGGACTTCCGGTATTTGGAACTTGTGCCGGTCTGATCCTGCTGGCAGATCAGGTGGAAGATGGAGTCCAATGCTTTAGTACGATGAATATTCTGGCAAAGCGAAATGCTTATGGAAGGCAGCTTGGAAGTTTTTACACAGAAGATGAGATGAAAGGACTTGGAAAGATTCCAATGACATTCATCCGTGCGCCATATATTGCTGATGTCTATGGAAATGCAGAGACACTGGCCGTAGTAGATGGAAAAGTGGTAGCGGCCAGACAGGAAAATCAGCTTGCGACAGCATTTCATCCAGAGCTGAATGATGACACAAGTGTACATGAATATTTTGTGCAAATGATAAAAGAAAGTAAGACACAGTGATTGTCTGTTCCGGGGTTCTCTGTATATTCTATTGACATTCAAGTAACTTGAAGGCTTACAATCCCATTAAGAAAATAACAAGGGGGATTGGAATATGCAGAGAATAAAAGATCTACGGGCGGAAAAGAAACAAAATAATTTATTCCAGACAGTCATCTGGAAAAACATGCTGTATAACAGAAAAGAAACAATATTGTTAATTATCTGTGAGATGCTGATAGTTGCAATTGCATATTCCGGAAGTATGTGCTATCAGATCCTTTCGGCGAAGCATTCCAGTGAGGTATTGTTTCTACAGGAGGACGGAATCAGCCGTCAATTTGTCTATGCGGGAATGTTGTTATTATTTTGTGCTATCGTTCTGATCATTACGGTAATGGTTTCTTATCTTGGAAAACGTATTCCACAGTATATGTTATTAAAAAGAATGGGAATATCAATGTCAGATACCAGGAAGATGATCTGGACAGAAGCAGGTATTTGCTATGTGGCCGCAACGTTCATTGGTTTCTTTGTGGGAAAAGGACTGTTTTTGATATTCCGGAAATTTATTACGGATATGGTCGGTATAGAAGGAAAGACCGGTAGTTATTCAAAGCTTACGTTTCCGGTAATCTGTCTGTTCGCTCTTGGAATTTACGGACTGAGTTTTTTACTTATGAAAGAACTGGAAGCAGATTTTAGAATCATAACCAGTACACAGGAAAGTGTAAGAAAAGAAAAGCTGACCGGAAGGTTTACGGGTGGAAAACTGGTAATAGGAATCTGTTGCTGTAGTTATGCCGTAGTACAATATGGAAAAATTTATAATCATGAAAGTGTATATTTGCTTGGTCTGTTCTTTGCAGGAACATATCTGATATTGCGAAGTGGTATGGCATTGATATTAAGTTATATACGGAACAAGCAGGAAAGAAACTACTACCGTCATCTGCTGCAACGCAATAAATTGTATTACCGGTCTAAAACGGTTGTAAGATATGGAGTCTTGTTCTTTATACTGAATTTTCTGGTCTGTTTTTATTTTGGATTCCAGGTAATCAGTACGGCTACCGCAGAGCCGGTCTCATCATTATATCCATATGACTTTATGTGTATTGCAGATGATAAGGATGAAAAGCTTTTAAAGAATTTGAAAGAAACATATAAGTCAGATATTCATATTGAGGAATATCCGATGGTGCGTGTTGCAACGGCAGATAAAACAGAACGTGGCGAAAGGGGAGCGGAACAACGGATTCAGGGACAGGAGATTGGAATTTCAGAGACGACATATCACAGGTTAAAAAAAGCAATCCATAAAGAGGATAAAGCCCAAAAGATGGATCTGGACGCAGAGGGGAAAAAGGTTTACCTGGTGCACCAGCAGGATCGCTCCGTAAAAGCACAGCCGATGGACTGGTTTTATGGAAAATCCCGGCCAAATATTCACATAGGTGTACCAGCCGCAGAGTATGACTGGAGAGATAAGAAAAATACTTATATAGAAAGAGTGGTAACCGGAGAAGAAATAGGAAGTTTGACCGGATACTATAGTACAGAAAAAAGTGAGAACATTGTTGTATTTTCGGATAAATACTTTGAAAAGGCAGAAAAGGAATGGAAGAAAACAGATGCAATCTGGGGAATTCCAGCCGAAGATGCAAAGAGTTATTACGGAGAAGCAACGATGATCCAGGGACCGACAAAACTGGTATTGATATCTGTAAAGTCAGGAATAAATAATAGGAATAGAATACTGGAACAGATAGATCAGTTGCTGGAAAAGAAAGAAGAAGCACACAAATATATAGGAAACTATGATTCTACCGTAAGATTTCATTATGGTTCGGAGAGTGCAAAAGCAGATATCATATCAGAAAGGGCCGTAAAAATTCTGATCAACAGTTATCTGATGATTATGGTCATAATCGTAGATATGATCATTTTCTATACGATGTGTCAGATGGAATTAAAGGAAATTATTTTACGAGAAAGATTTCTTAAAAATCTGGGGATGAGTGGAAAAGAAAGAAGAAAGGTTTATCGGAAAGAGATTTGTTTCTATTATGTTTCCCCGACATGTATCATGCTTGCAGCAATGGTATTATTCCTTAGAGCTGTTTTGAGAGCAAGGATGTTTCCAGAGACCATAGCAGAAACGTGTATACGAATGGAAGGGGTGTTAATAGCTGGTGTACTTCTCTTAAGAATGCTGTATGTTGTGGCAGTATATCAGGTGTTTTCCAGAAAGGCAGGGATGAGAGATGAAAGATAATGTATTATTAAGAACGGAAAATATGTCCCGGAAATATGTGATTTCGGATCGGCGGGAGACAGAAATTGAAGTACTAAAAGACATCAATCTGGAAATCAGAGAACAGGAATTTATCTCTATCATGGGAAAATCCGGATCCGGTAAGACGACATTGTTAAAGTTACTTGGACTGATCGACCGTCCGACATCAGGAAAATTGTATTTTAAAGGAGTCGACAGCGAAGAACTAAGGGGAGACCGTCTTGCGAGGATCAGGCGTCAGGACATGGGATTCGTATACCAGGATTATTATCTGCTGGATTCATTGTCTGTGTTTGAAAATATTATGCTTCCGATGATCCTTGATCATAAAGATGATAAAGGATGTAAAGAAGAAGCGGAAAAACTGGCGGTTTCTTTTCAAATCCAAAATCTTCTGGGAAAATATCCATATGAATTATCCGGAGGAGAGAAACAGAGAACGGCTATCTGCAGAGCACTGGTAAATCAGCCGGATGTGATCTTTGCAGATGAGCCGACCGGAAACCTCGATTCCCGGTCAACAGAGATTGTAATGGATGTATTCAGCACGATCCATTCTAAAATGCACAAGACGATCATCATGGTTACACATGATATCAGTGTGGCGGAATATTCGGAAAGAATCCTTTATATAGAAGACGGTAAGATCACAGAAGACAGATAATACCGGTTTCTATTATATGGTTCATATTATAAAAAAGTTATTAATCATTTCGTTATTGTGTAGAGACAGAATTCCGTTCTACCAGCCTGACATCCAAAGTTACATTTTCGCTTGGTCGGTCAGGATCAGCAATATTAGAAAGCTGTAATACAATTTCATCGGAAAACTAACCAGACAGCTTTTGTGATATAAAAGTGTACACGGGAAGATACCGGGATGTATAATATTTTAGAGAAAGTATTTTTCGGAGATACACTAGTATTAAAATTTCGGAACATTCAGTTTTGGAATGATTTAATAATCGGAGGAGTGAAATATATGTATGAGCAGGATTATATAATAAAAATGAATAATGAAGTTATAAGAACAATGGTGAAGTTATTATTAAACAAGGATACAGGTGTATCTGTAAATATTTCAGAGGGAACAATTAAAAGCGAAAACAAAAAAATGTTAGAAGCTGCAAACGGACAAAGTGGTATAGATAACATTAAGAAGATGGAAGAGGAGATATTAACGCTTGTAGATGCGGATAAAGAAGGAGCTTTAGAAAAAGCACTTGTATTCTATAGATATCTGAATGAACTGACGGAAGATGCATTATTGTCGAAGAATTATAGTCACGAAAAAATTAAAAAAGGACTGAAGCTTATTGCAGAGCGTTATGGAATATTAAATGTTATTGATTTGATATACAGATAAAACTGAAAAACATACTTGACAAATATGACATAGCGGTAATATAATAAAACCAATCCATAAAACCTATCGAAATAATAGGAAATATAAGGATTGGTTTTATTTAGTTTAAAGAACGGAAGGGAGCGTGCAGGATAATGACAAAAAAAAAGCGAATGTGGGGACGAATGCGATGTTGTTGCGCTTGCGCGCATGAAAAATAAAAATTACAAAAGCATACTAAACATAGTTGACGAATAGGAATTAAGGTAGTATAGTAAATTCATCAAGAAAACATACCGAAAAAGTAGGAAAGGTAGGAAGCAAAATGTCAAAGATTTATAAAGGAACGTTAGGCCTGATCGGAAATACACCACTGGTGGAAGTAGTAAACATAGAAAAAGAACTTGGTCTGGAAGCAACACTTCTTGTAAAGCTTGAGTACCTCAACCCGGCAGGAAGCGTCAAAGACAGAATTGCAAAAGCAATGATCGAAGATGCGGAAGAAAAAGGAATCTTAAAAGAAGGTTCTGTGATCATTGAACCAACATCCGGTAATACAGGAATCGGTCTTGCATCTATTGCAGCAGCAAAAGGATACAGGATCATCCTTACAATGCCGGAGACGATGAGTGTGGAAAGAAGAAACATCCTGAAAGCTTACGGTGCAGAGATCGTACTTACCGAAGGAGCAAAAGGAATGAAGGGAGCCATCGCAAAAGCAGATGAGCTTGCAAAAGAGATTCCAAACAGCTTCGTTCCGGGACAATTTGTAAACCCTGCTAACCCGGCAGCACACAAGAAGACAACAGGTCCTGAGATCTGGAACGATACAGACGGAGCAGTCGATATCGTGATCGCAGGCGTCGGAACAGGCGGAACACTTTCCGGAATCGGTGCTTACTTAAAAGAGCAGAAACCGGAAGTTCAGATCGTAGCATTGGAGCCGGCTTCTTCACCGGTACTTTCAGAAGGAAAAGCAGGCCCGCATAAGATTCAGGGAATCGGAGCCGGATTCGTTCCGGATACATTAGATATCAAGATCTATGACGAAATCTACAAAGCAGAAGCAGACGAAGCATTTGAGACAGCAAAACTTCTTGCTAAGAAAGAAGGAGTTCTGGTAGGTATTTCATCAGGAGCTGCACTTGCAGGAGCTATCGCACTTGCAAAACGTCCGGAGAACAAAGGTAAGACGATCGTAGCATTACTTCCGGATTCAGGTGACAGATATTATTCAACACCATTATTTACAGAATAAAAAGATATAGAATTCGAAACAGAACGGACAGTATCAACAAATAACGATAAAATTATGAAGAAAAAGGAGATCAACCCAATGAGCGAAAAAATCACAAGAGAGAATAGAGAGTTAAAATTTGAAACATTACAGTTACACGTAGGACAGGAAAGTCCGGATCCGGTTACAGACGCAAGAGCAGTGCCGATCTATCAGACATCTTCTTATGTATTCCGCAACAGTGATCATGCAGCAGCACGTTTTGGACTGGCAGATGCAGGTAATATTTACGGACGTCTTACAAACCCTACAGAAGACATTTTCGAAAAACGTATTGCAGCACTGGAGGGCGGAGTTGCAGCACTGGCAGTAGCATCCGGAGCAGCAGCAGTAACATACACGATCGAGAATCTCGCACAGAACGGAGATCATATCGTAGCAGCTAAGAATATTTACGGTGGATCATTTAATCTGTTAGAGCACACACTTCCACAGTACGGAATTACAACCACATTCGTTGACATCTTCGATTATGATGCAGTAGAAGCAGCAATTCAGGACAACACGAAAGCACTCTACATCGAGACACTTGGAAATCCAAACTCAGACGTTGTAGATATTGAGAAGATTGCAAATATCGCACATGCGCATAAGATTCCGCTCGTTGTAGATAATACATTTGCAACACCTTACCTTGTAAGACCGATCGAGTACGGTGCAGACATTGTTATCCATTCAGCAACAAAATTCATCGGTGGACACGGCACAACAATCGGCGGCGTCATCGTTGACAGCGGTAAATTCGACTGGGAAGCATCAGGAAAATTCGCTTCTCTTACAGAGCCAAACCCGAGCTACCATGGAATCAGCTTTACAAAAGCAGTAGGACCTGCAGCATTTGTTACAAAGATCCGTGCGATCCTTTTAAGAGATACAGGAGCAACCATTTCTCCGATCCATTCATTTATCTTCTTACAGGGACTCGAGACATTATCATTACGTGTAGAGCGTCATGTTGAGAATGCACTGAAAGTAGTAGATTACCTGAACAACCATCCATTGGTAGAGAAGGTTAACCATCCGGCTGTATCTGATGATCCGGAGCAGCAGGCATTATATAAGAAATATTTCCCAAATGGCGGAGGATCTATCTTCACATTTGAGATCAAAGGTGACGCACAGAAAGCAAAAGATTTCATCGATAATCTGGAACTCTTCTCACTGCTTGCTAACGTTGCAGATGTAAAATCTCTGGTTATCCATCCGGCAACAACAACACACAGCCAGTGCACAGAAGAAGAATTACTGGATCAGGGAATCAAGCCTAATACAATCCGTCTGTCAATCGGAACAGAGCACATTGATGACATTATCCAGGATCTGGATGAGGCATTCAAAGCCGTAGAATAAGAAATAATGAAGGAGTGTGGAGATATACATGAAACTTTCAATGAAAAGCAGATATGGTCTGAGAGCGTTGATCGATCTGGCCATCAATTCAAAAACTGAACAGGTGGCGCTCAACAGTATTGCAGAGCGGAACAAGATATCTCCACAGTATCTGGAACAGGTATTTGCAAGTCTTAGAAAAGCAGGAATCGTAAAGAGTATAAAAGGCTCCCAGGGCGGCTATTTCTTAAGCCGTCCGCCACAGGAGATTACCGTTTCTTCTATTATAGAAGCTTTGGAAGGTGACTACCGCATCGAAGATGAGGAGCTTCCGAAAGAAGGAAAATATACCGGGAGTGTCAAAGCAATCCAGAAACTGGTGATCGACAGGGTAAATGACAGTGTGACAGAGATCCTCCGGTCAGTAACCTTGCATGATCTGGAGAAAGAGTATCAGGAATACATTGATTATGGACAGGATATGTATTATATATAACATCAGTTCACACAAGCGTTGAAAGACTTGCAATTTGTGCTTGCACAAGGATTGCAGGTCTTTCTAACGCTTGGAGGGAGCGCCCGCTTATGAGTAAAAAGTAGCTGAGAAGCAGCGGAAAGCACCGAAGGTGCGGTTTTACGAATGGGCGCGGAGTGAACGTCCGGAGAAAACAACAAAACATACTGTATTAGCGGGAAACCACTGGTACAGTATTCTTTTTTGTGGTAAACTTTTCTAGCGTATATTTGAAAGATAAATGTTTTTAAAACACATTTCAGTTCCTTGACAGACAGGGAAAAACGTCATATAATACCAGATAAATAACAAAACCTATCTGGTTAATAGGAATAGCTGTTGCATGAGCAGCAACTCACAAAGAGAGGTTAAAAGATATGAAGACAATCACGATAGAAGAGTTATTACAATTAGATCAGGATACAATTACAGTGCTGGACGTCCGTCCTGCAGATGCATATACCAGAGGCTCTGTACCGGGAGCGGTCAGCATCCCGCTTGCAGAAGTAGAAGAACGTATGGAAGAACTTCCGAAAGAAAAGCCGGTGTATGTATTATGCCATACCGGTGAATGGAGTGTCGATGCTGTTTATGAACTGGAAGCAGCCGGATATGATGCGGTGAATATTGAAGGCGGATATCGTTCCTTTTTAAGAAAGAAACTAAGTGAGTTCGTACAGGATGAAAATACTACCGGAGAGAAGCAGAAAGAGATTGAACGCAGTATCATCAAGAAATTCCGCAAGGGAATCTGGAGAAAGTTCACGAAAGGAATCAGAGAATACGATCTGATCCAGGACGGAGATAAGATTGCAGTCTGTATTTCCGGTGGAAAAGATTCCATGCTGATGGCAAAGCTGTTTCAGGAACTGTTAAAACATGGCAAAGCGAATTTTGAATTAGTATTTCTGGTAATGAATCCGGGATACAATGAAGATAACTGGAAGATCATTCAGGATAACGCCAAAGTACTTGGAATTCCGCTTACGGTATTTGAGACACAGATATTTGATACGGTAGCAGATATTGACAAGAATCCATGTTACCTTTGCGCGAGAATGAGAAGAGGCTATCTATACTCTCACGCAAAAGAACTGGGATGCAATAAGATTGCGCTCGGACATCATTTCGACGATGTGATTGAGACGATCCTTATGGGGATGTTCTACGGCGGAAAGGTGGAGACGATGATGCCGAAGCTCCATAGCCAGAATTTCGAGGGTATGGAGCTGATCAGACCAATGTATCTGATCAAGGAAGATGACATTATAGCATGGAGGGATTACAATCAGCTCAACTTCATTCAGTGCGCATGCAGATTCACAGAGAACTGTGTATCCTGTGGCGGCGGAAGAGGTTCCAAACGTGACGAGATGAAGGAGCTGATCAAGGAATTCAGAAAACAGGGAGATATTATCGAAAAGAATATTTTCCGGAGTGTGCATAATGTCAACTTAAGAACGATTATCGGATACCATAAAGATGACATGGAATATAATTTCCTGGATGATTACAATGAAAGAGGTAAATAATGAATTACGGATTTGAGACACGATGTATACACGGAAACGGAACAGATGAAAAGACACATTCTTACGGTTCAGTAGCAGTACCGATCTACCAGGCAGCGACATTTGCCCATCCTGGTATTGGACAGTCTACCGGATATGACTATACGAGAGAGAGCAACCCGACAAGAACAGAGCTTGAGCATACGATGTCGGCACTGGAAGGTGCGGTAGATACTGTAGCATGCGCAAACGGTATGGCTGCGGTAGGTCTTTGTCTGGAGTTATTTGACCGCGGGGATCATATCCTTTGTACAGATGATCTGTATGGCGGTTCTGTCAGAATGTTTGAATCTGTCGGCGGGAAGAGGGGATTGGAGTTCTCTTATGTAGATACTGCAGATGCAGATCTTGTAGAAGCAGGTATCAGAGAGAATACAAAAGCACTTTACATTGAGACACCGAGTAACCCGACCATGCGTGTCACAGATCTCAGAAAAATGAAAGAGATTGCAGATAAACATGATCTGAAAATCATCGTTGATAATACCTTCCTTTCACCATTATTCCAGAGACCGATCGAACTCGGGGCGGATCTGGTCATCCACAGCGGAACCAAGTTCCTTGGCGGACATAACGATACACTGGCAGGATTCCTGTGTTCTGCAGATGAAGAGACTGCAAAGAAGATCCGTTATACATATAAGACCGTGGGAAGCTGCCTTGCACCATTTGACAGCTATCTGATCTTACGTGGAATCAAGACGTTATCTGTGAGATTGAAAGCACAGCAGGACAATGCAATGAAGATTGCGAACTGGTTAAAAGGACATGAAAAAGTAAAACAGGTCTATTATGTAGGCCTGAAAGAGCATCCGGGATATGAAGTAAATGCATCACAGGCAAGCGGATTCGGAAGTATGATTTCTTTCAAAGTAGATAGTGAAGCAACAGCAAGGAAACTCTTGGAAAGTGTGAAACTGATCGCTTATGCAGAAAGTCTCGGAGGCGTAGAGTCACTGATCACTTACCCGATGCTTCAGACACATGGAGATCTGCCGGTAGAAGTAAGAGAGAAACTTGGAATCACAGAAGATTTCTTAAGATTGTCAGTTGGAATTGAAAATGCAGATGATCTAATCGCAGATCTTGAGCAGGCACTTGCGTAGGAGGATGCATAGATGAAGTTCGATTTTGATAAAGTAGTGGACAGACATGGAACAAAATGCTTGAAATATGATTTCGCAAAAGAAAGAGGGAGAAGTGATGATATGCTTCCGCTCTGGGTGGCAGATATGGATTTCCTGACAGCACCGGGAATCCAGAAAAGCTTAAGTGACGCAGTCGCACACGGAATCTACGGATACAGCGAAGGAAAAGATGATTACTTCCAGGCAGCAGCCGGATGGTATGAGAAGCATTTCGGATGGAAAGTAGAAAAAGAATGGCTGATCAAGACACCGGGCGTGGTGTTCGCACTTGCGATGGCAGTGAAGGCTTACACAAAAGAAGGTGATGCAGTTCTTCTGCAGCAGCCGGTTTACTATCCGTTCAGCGAAGTGATCACAGATAACCACAGAAGGCTGATCAATAGTCCGCTTCAGCAGATAGACGGACATTACGAGATTAATTTCGAAGAATTCGAGCAGAAGATTGTCGAAGAAAATGTAAAATTATTTCTGATGTGCAGTCCGCACAATCCGGTCGGACGTGTGTGGAAGGAGTGGGAACTTCGTAAGATAGGAGACATTTGTCTGAAACATAACGTGTTGGTAGTCAGTGATGAGATCCACAGTGATTTTACATATGGAGAGAATATACATCATGTATTTGCATCCTTAGATGAAAAATACGCTGCAATCACTACAACGTGTACCGCACCAAGTAAGACATTTAACATTGCCGGACTTCAGATTTCCAATATATGGATCTCGAATCCGGAGCTTCGTGCGAGATTCCGGGCGGAAGTGACAGCAGCCGGTTACAGCCAGGTGAATCTGATGGGACTGGTTGCATGTCAGGCAGCTTATGAGACCGGTGAAGAGTGGTTAAAAGAATTGAAAATCTATCTGGAGGGAAATCTGGATTATGTCCGTACATTTTTAAAAGAGAATCTTCCGGAGATCAAACTGACAGAGCCGGAAGGTACTTATCTTTTATGGTTGGATTTTAAGAGTCTCGGCATGAAAGAAGAGCAGTTAAAAGATCTGGTGGAGAACAAAGCAAAACTCTGGCTTGACAGCGGAGCAATGTTTGGACCGGACGGAGAGGGATTTGAGCGTATAAATATTGCATGTCCACGAGAAATTTTAAAACAGGCATTGACACAACTGGCTGAATCAGTGCATGATAGGTAAGTGAGAATACGTTAAAGAAGGGAATTTGACCGTACGATGGGCGGGAAGTCGTCATTTTATTTAATGAAAAGACAAGACTTACGGAAGAAGAGACCATTGAATACTTTATTTAGAGGTGAAAGTCGGAAATGAACGAAGAAATCAAAAATGAAATCCAAAAACTGAAAAAGGAAAAAGATGCTGTAATCCTGGCACATTATTATGTAGATGGGGAAGTGCAGGAGATTGCAGACTATGTAGGAGACTCTTATTATCTTGCAGAGATTGCAACCAAAGTTCCGGAGAGCACGATTGTTTTCTGTGGAGTCTCTTTCATGGGAGAAAGTGCGAAGATCCTGAATCCAAAGAAGAGAGTCGTAATGGCAGACGGTCATGCAGACTGTCCGATGGCACACATGGTAGACGTGGATAAGATCAGAGAAGTGAGAAAAGAGTACCCGGATGTATCTGTAGTCTGTTATGTGAACTCGACTGCAGAGATCAAAGCAGAGTCTGATGTCTGTGTAACATCGTCCAATGCGCTGAAAATCGTAAAGAACCTTCCGAATAAAGATATCTTCTTTATCCCGGATGAGAACCTTGGTCGTTTCGTGGCAAGCCAGCTTCCAGAGAAGCACTTTATTTTCAATGATGGATTCTGCCATGTACATAAGAGTATTCACAAAGAAGAACTTCAGAAAGCCAAAGAAGCACATCCGGAAGCACTCGTACTGACTCATCCGGAATGTACAGGAGATATTCTGGAATTATCTGATTTTATCGGAAGTACTTCGCAGATTATCGATTATGCTACAAAATCAGAAAATAACACATTTATCATCTGTACAGAGATGGGAGTATTCTATGAATTGCATCAGAAAAATCCGGAGAAGAAATTCTATTCTGTAGGGCACAGACAGTTCTGCCCGAATATGAAGATGGTGCGTCTGGAAGGTGTGAAGGAAGCACTTGAGACCATGCAGCCGGAGGTGAATCTGGATGAGGAGATGCGCCAGAAAGCGGCACTTCCACTTGAAAAGATGCTGAAATTGGCAGCGCAGTAAGCCAGGGGGACAGGTAAAGTGGCTTTTTTAGTGTCCTGGGTGGCTCTAGTAAAAAAAGAAAATAATTAAGAGAAAGACTTCGTATCTGATGTAGAATGCGAAGTCTTTGTTAGTATATCAAAGTATATAAGAGAAGTTGTTAGTGGCAGATTCTGTAGATGAGTTATTAAAACTAATAAAACAATTAAAATGATGGTTTGGAAAGATGAAAAAACAATTATTTTAATTGTTTTTTGTTTACAAATAATAGAGGTTGTTTCATAATTTTTTCGGAGAAAGTCTGTATAAAAGCATGTATAGAATCCCCGATCATGAGGAAAGATTACGTTTCTTAGTGCAACAGGTGGAACGAATAACGGGACTTCAGAATTTTGGAGTATATATGAACAAACTGCTGATGATAGATGCATTTTTCCTGAATGAAGACCGGCATATGCATAACATAGCCGTCTTGATGAATGGAAAAGGTGATTATGCATACTGCCCGATCTTTGATAATGGAGCAGGGCTTTTAGCAGATACAACGATGGATTATCCTTTGACGGGAGATATTTACACACTTATGGAGAAGGTTCAGGCGAAAACAATATGTAATGCATTCGATGAACAATTAGATATTTCCGAATCTTTATATAAAATGAATCTAAAGTTCCGTTTTACAAAAAAAGACGTGACAGAATTGCTTGAAAACGCAGAAGGCTATTCAGATGAGATACGAAAACGGGTGGAAACGATTATATTTGCACAAATGCGGAAATATCCTTATTTGTTTTTGAAGACGTAGAGAAGTATAATGGGGAAAGAACGGTAGAAATAAGTAATTGTTAAGGAATAAAGGAGAAGATAAAAATTATGATAAATGAAAGAATCGAAATCTGGAAAAAAGAAGAGTATCATTATCCGGCAGCACATGGCTTTATACCGGTGATGTTCAGCTATATTCATGAGGATGAAAAGAAGCATCCGGCAATGATCATCGCACCGGGCGGCGCATACCGGGAAGTATCCCCATCGGAAGCGCATCTGCCGGCAATGGAATTCTATGGTGCAGGGTACAATGTATTCGTTCTGGAATATACGATTAATCAGTTAGATGAAGCACCGCTGAAGATGCAGCCGTTACACGATATCTCAAGAGCAATCCGCATGATTCGTTCACGTGCAGAGGAATTCCATATCAGACCAGACAGAATCGCAGTCTGCGGATTCTCAGCAGGAGCACATCTGTGTGGAAGCCTTTGTGTACATAATAAAGATGTGGAAGATCCGGAAGAAGCATACCAGAACATATCCAACCGCCCAGATGCGGCGATTCTGTCTTATCCGGTCATCACTTCAGGGAAATATGCACACAGAGATTCATTTGTCGCACTGTTTGGAAAAGAGCCGTCAGAGCAGGAACTGGACTATATGTCGCTGGAAAATCATGTGACAAAAGATACACCGCCATGTTTCCTGTGGCAGACCGTAACAGATCAGACAGTTCCGGTGGAGAACAGTTATCTCTTTGCACAAGCTTGTGCACAGGCTGGTGTACCATTTGCACAGCATGTATTTTCAGAAGGAATCCATGGACTATCTGTGGCAACCGAAGAGTGGTTAGAGCAGAATATAGGACAGGAAGAAGGAGAAAGATATACACAAGAACAGGTGCAGATGCTTGCAGAGGCAATCGAGGCCGGCGAGACTCCATTTCCAAAGGAAAAAGGAGAGGAACTTCTGGTGAAGTTCGGTATCGGACGTAAAAAGCCGGCAAGATGGACGGAAAAGCAGAAAGAGGGAATCCGCAAAACGCTGAAAGAAGTACAGAGCTGGACGCAGCTTGCAGAAGTGTGGATGGAGAAATATCTGAAAGTGGAATAGAGGAGAATAAAGGGTACAGGCATTTCAAAACAGTGTGGCAATCGAATCTATAAACTGGAAATTACTTGTAGTACTAAATTGATAATTGTATAATAGTGAGAAAAGAAGGAACAAGAAAATTGATATAGGATAAGAGGTAAAATGGAGTTATACAATGGACGCCCGGAAGACACATCCGGACGAAAAGAAAAAGAAATAAAAGTTTACGATATACTGGACAGTCTGCATATCCCCTACATCAGAGCGGATCACGAAGCGGTCATGACAATGGAAGCCTGTGAAGAGATTGATAAAGCGCTGGGAATGGAGATCTGTAAGAATCTGTTCTTATGTAACCGGAAGAAAACGTCATATTATCTGCTTTTGATGCCAGGAAACAAAGCGCTCAAGACAAAAGAACTGTCACAGCAGATCCCGACCACGAGATTATCCTTTGCATCGGGAGAAGACATGGAAACATATCTGAATGTAACGCCGGGCTCAGCTACTGTCATGGGACTGATCTTTGATCAGGAGAATAAAGTGCAGCTTCTGGTGGATGAGGAACTTCTGGAACAGGAAGAATTCGGATGTCATCCATGTGTGAACACTTCCAGTATCAAGATGAAGACAGCGGATGTATTTGATAAATTTCTGAAAGAAATCCATCATGATTATATTATGGTGAAGCTTTCGGATGGAAATGAACAGGAGTAATAAAAATGGATAAACAAGAACTGGCACTGGTGGTCATCGACCGCCTGAAAAAAGAATACCCGGATGCGGACTGTACGCTGGATTATGACGATGCGTGGAAACTGCTGGTCAGTGTACGTCTGGCAGCACAGTGCACGGATGCGAGAGTCAATGTAGTAGTAGAAGGCTTATATGCAAAGTACCCGGATGTCAACGCATTGGCAGAAGCAACACCGGAAGAGATTGAAGAAATCGTAAGACCATGTGGACTTGGAAAGAGTAAGGCGAGAGATATCAGTGCCTGTATGCGTATACTCCGTGATGAATATGGTGGAAAAGTTCCGGATGATTTTAATAAATTGTTGAAACTTCCGGGAGTCGGAAGAAAGAGTGCGAACCTGATCATGGGGGATGTGTTCGGCAAACCGGCGATTGTTACGGATACGCATTGCATCAGACTCTGTAACCGGATTGGTCTGGTAGATGGAATCAAGGAACCGAAGAAAGTAGAGATGGAACTTTGGAAGATCATCCCGCCGGAAGAAGGCAGTGATTTCTGCCACAGGCTGGTATATCACGGAAGAGACGTTTGTACAGCGAGGACGAAGCCGCATTGCGAGAAATGCTGTCTGGCAGATATCTGTGGGAAACATATTTAAGTAAATGCATTTATGAAAATAAAGCTTGCGCAAGTAAAATGAAATTCATATAATATTATTAGAGACGAGGGAGTAGCATAGGAAATGTGTTACTCTCTTTTTTTGCAGGAAAGGATTGAGGATTATGGCAGACGTAGTAAGTATATTAGACGAATTACAAAACAAAGCATTAAAAGACGAAAAGTTAAAACAACAGCTTCTCGCAACCAGAACAGAAGCAGACCCGCTATCTGCCTTTTGCAAGTCCTGCCGGAATCTTGGTTACGAATTATACGAAATGGAATTCATTGCGGCAGGAGAAGAATTCCATGCCGCAATGAAAAGAAGCACCAATGGCGGAGGGGAGAACTCGCCGATGATCGAGGCTGAAGATGATTTCTATGAATTGTTCTTCGCAAATCTTGAAGATCATTAACCAAGGATTTTCTTCATATCCTCTTCCACAGTACTGATCTTCTGAATATTATAATTCTCCACCAGTATCTTCCATACATTTTCAGAGACGAATGCAGGAAGTGTTGGACCAAGCAGGATATTTTTCACACCGAGAGATAATAACGTAAGCAGGATACATACGGCCTTCTGCTCATACCAGGAAAGAACCAGGGTGAGCGGGAGGTCATTTACGGTGCAGTCAAAGACTTCTGCAAGTGCAAGAGCAACTTTAATAGCGCTATAAGCATCATTACATTGCCCCATGTCCAAGATCCTTGGAATACCGTCGATGGAACCAAGATCCAGGTCATTCAACCGGTATTTTCCGCAGGCAAGAGTCAGAATCAAGGTATCCATAGGTGCAGCCTTGGCGAAATCCGTATAATAGCTGCGTCCAGGAGCGGCACCGTCACATCCGCCGATCAGAAAGATATGGCGGATCTTGCCAGCCTTTATAAGTTCTACGATATGTCCTGCATTAGAAAGGACAGCATTGTGAGCGAATCCGGTTGTGACGGTAGAGCCGCCGTTGATTCCCGTCATTGGATGATCTTCCGGGTATCCCTTACATTCTAGAGCTTTTTCAATAACCGGAGTGAAATCTTTGTCCTCTCCGATATGCACCAGATCCGGATATGACACGATGGAGGTGGTAAATACCCGGTCGCAGTAACTCTGACGGACCGGCATCAGACAGTTGGTAGTAAATAAAATAGGTGCCGGAATGTTGTGAAATTCCGACTGCTGACTCTGCCAGGCAGTTCCAAAGTTTCCTTTTAAATGAGAATATTTCTTTAATTCCGGATATCCATGTGCCGGAAGCATCTCACTGTGGGTGTAGATATTGATTCCTTTTCCTTCCGTCTGCTTTAATAACAGTTCCATATCATGAAGATCATGTCCGCTGACAACGATGAAAGGTCCCTTTTCGATGGTTAGAGGAACTTCTGTCGGTACCGGATTGCCATAAGTGCCGGAGTTAGCGTGATCCAGAAGTTCCATACAGCGGAAATTAATCTCGCCTGTTTTTAATACGAGTGCCAGTAATTCATCACTGCTTTTTTCGGAAGCAATGGCTTCGAGGCCTTCATAGAAGAAATCAAGGACATTTCTGTCTGTATAATTCAATGCGTAAGCATGATAGGCGTAAGCAGCCATACCGCGCAGCCCGAAAAGAATCAGAGACTTTAAAGACCGGATATCTTCCTGGTCTTCCCAGATATGGCGGACATCATAATTCATGATATCCGGATAGATTCGGTCCTTTTCGACATTTACTTCATGAATGAGTTCGATGATCGTATCATTGAAAAAATTAACATTGGTAATGGTGGTGAATAACCCTTTTAAGATAAGTTCATCCGCATGTTCGAAAGAAGCATCCGGATTCAGGGCAAGCTTTTTACGCACGGCACGTGATAGACCAATCAGTGCACCAGTAAGCTCATCCTGATAATTAGCGGTGTCACTTTTCTTTCCACAGACACCGGCACGACCCTCGCATCCGGAATTATGGGCGGTCTGCTGACACTGGAAACAAAACATTTCTTCCATAATAAATACCTTCCTTGCTATATATTTATGACAGAATTAGTATGTTCCCAATGAGTAAAAAATATGCAGGGAAATTATCCCTGCATAGATTTAAAAGAATTGAAAAGTTCCATGTCATCAGCTTTCAACCTGACATTGGTACAATAATTTTTTCCTTCCGGTGTGGTCACATTGATCTCAATGATCGTTCCTTCCACCAATGCATCCTGTGATACGGCGCGTAAAAACATCGGAAATTTTGGGTGGTTGGCACGAAAACGATCCATACCTGATTTTATCTTCTGCATCATGGTAATCTGACGGAAATCCATGTGTTTGTCCTCCTTTATTTCAGAAACTGAAACAATTATACTGAAAAAAAATCGGAAAGTCAAAAGGATTTCTCCATGAAAGAAGGGATTGTAAAGATAGGATGAAAGATAGAGACAAATGTGATAAGATATTAAGACATAGTTGGTGTGGGAATGTCTGCGGATCAAAAAGTGATGAGTAGAAAAGAAACGGACAAAAAAAGACAGAATGTAAGGAGTCGGGGCAGAATGAGTAAGGCAATCAAAGAAGCGGAAAAGAAACTGAAACAATACTATGGTTATGAGCATTTCCGGGAGGGACAGATTCCGGTCATCGAAGCAGTACTGGAAGGCAGGGATGTGCTTGGAATCATGCCGACCGGAGCAGGAAAGTCGGTGTGTTATCAGGTGCCGGCACTTATGATGGAAGGAATTACGATTGTGATTTCGCCGCTGATTTCACTTATGAAGGATCAGGTGGGAACGCTGAACCAGATGGGTGTCCATGCAGCTTTCTTAAATAGTTCCCTGACTGCAGGACAGTATTACAAAGCACTGCAGCTTGCAAAGCAGGGAAGATACAAGATCATATACGTGGCACCGGAACGGTTGGAAACCGAGAGCTTTCTGGATTTTGCACTCTCTGAGCAGGTGCAGATATCTTTTGTAGCGGTGGATGAGGCACACTGCGTATCGCAGTGGGGACAGGATTTCCGTCCGGGTTATCTCAAGATCCTGGATTTTCTGGACCGTCTGTCATACCGCCCGGTGGTCGGTGCATATACGGCGACAGCGACGGCAGAAGTAAGAGAAGACATCCTTGATATCTTAAGGCTTCAGAATCCATATGTGGAAACAACCGGGTTCGATCGTGGAAATCTTTTCTTTGCAGTTAAGAAGCCTGTGGATAAGTATAAGGAACTGGTCAGTTATCTGAAGGAAAAAGGATACGATACATCCGGCGACAGCGGAATTATATATTGCCTGACGAGAAAGAGCGTGGAACAGGTAAGCTTTGATCTGAGAAATGAGGGATTTTCCGTGACTAGATATCATGCCGGACTATCGGATGAGGAACGGAAGGAAAATCAGGAGAATTTTATATACGGAAAGCGGCAGATCATGGTGGCGACAAATGCATTCGGAATGGGAATCGACAAGCCGGATGTACGCTTTGTCATTCATTATAATATGCCGAAAAATATGGAAAGCTATTATCAGGAGGCTGGACGTGCAGGAAGAGACGGGGAGCCGTCAGAATGCATTCTTTATTATGAGCCGAGGGATGTAAGGACGAACCGTCTGTTTATTGAAAATGGAGAAGAGAACAGTGAGTTGGATGAAGAGACGCGCAAAATCGTAAAAGAACGGGATCTGGACCGTCTGAAACAGATGACATTTTACTGCTTTACATCAGAATGCTTAAGACAATATATCTTGAATTATTTTGGAGAAAAGAGCAGTTCTTATTGCGGAAACTGTCTGAACTGCCAGACACAGTTTGAAGAGGTAGATATCACATTGGAGGCGAATACAATCCTGCGGTGTCTGGATGCACTGGACTGGAATTACGGGGCAGCGATGGTGATCGACATCGTGCACGGCGGAAAGAGTCAGAAGATCCTGGGCAAGAATCTGGATCAGAATCCGGAATATGCCGTTTTAAAAGACAGGACAGTTCCGAGATTACGGCAGATATTAAGGGAATTACAGTTTCGCGAATATGTGGAAGAAAAGGGCGAACAATATCCGGTGATCTGTCTGACCCCGGAAGGGAAAGCATTTATGAAAACGGAAGAACCGCTGATCATGAAGCTTCCGAAAGAAGAGACAGAAAAGAAATCTGAATCAAAAGAGAAAAAGAACAGACGCAAAAAAGGCGCAGTGGCAGCGGAACTTTCAGAAAAAGATGCAGAATTATTCGAAAGCTTACGGGAACTCAGACGTGAGATCGCATCGGAAGAAAAGGTACCGCCGTATATGGTATTTGCAGATAAGACGCTTGCCGGTATGTGTGTAATGCGTCCGGCGACACGGGATGAGATGTTGGAAGTATCGGGTGTCGGAGAGCATAAACTGGAAAAGTATGGAGATAGATTCTTAGAAATTCTCAGAAAGGGATAATAGATATGGCAAAAAAGAAAATATATGCAGTAAGAAAAGGACATAAGACAGGATTATTTGAGACCTGGGCAGAGTGTCAGAAAGCGACGTCCGGATACTCCGGAGCAGAGTTCAGAGGCTTCACAGACAGGGAAGAAGCCATGGCATTCTTGCAAATGTCAACCACCGCAAATGTGTCTGAGGATAAAGACAAAGAAGCAGCAGGAATTGTTGAAGTGCCGGAAAATATGGTGATTGCCTATGTGGACGGAAGCTTTGAAAAAAGCATCGGAAGATATGCATTTGGCTGTGTGATCCTGACACCGGACGGAGAAGAATTCAGAAAATCCGGAAGCGGATGTGATCCGGAAGGCGTGAAGATCCGGAACGTTGCAGGAGAGATGCTCGGTGCGATGAATGCAGTACAATGGGCGAAAGAACATGGGTATCCGGCAGTAGAACTCCGCTATGATTACGAAGGCGTGGAAAAATGGGTGACAGGTGTGTGGCGGGCCAGGACACCGCTTACCAGCAAGTATGCGGCACATATGCAGGAAGCAGCAGAGCAGATAAAGATATCTTTCTGCAAAGTCGCAGCGCATACGGGGAATCATTATAACGAAGAAGCGGATCAGCTTGCGAAAAGTGCACTGCTTCGCACGGACGAAAATGTGAATATATAAAGGAAGCGGATGCAGTTTACATGAAGATGTGAACTGCATTTTTAACAAAAATACATACAGAATTCATAAAGTGTTAATACAATACTGGCATATTCTGGTGTATACTAAATACAAATAATAGATAAAATCAGAATGTAACAGTAGAATGCAGCTGATAAGGAGGAACTCTATGAAAAAAAACGACAGGCGAAAACGAAAACTGCAGGAAGAAGCCTGTGATTATGAAATAGAACGTACACCGACAACCAGATACGAGCCGGATTATGAGGAAGGTCTGACGTCGGCGCAGGCAGAAGAACACAGGCGTGATGGGTGGAGTAACATATCAGTCGATCCTCCGGCGCAGACAACGGAAGAGATTATTAAAGAAAATGTATTTACATATTTCAATCTGATCTTTCTGGTTCTGGCGATTCTTCTGATGATTGTGGGCTCGTTCCGTAACCTGACATTCCTTCCGGTTATCATTTTTAATACACTGATCGGTATCATACAGGAAATCCGCTCCAAAAAGACACTGGAAAAATTAAATATGCTAAATGCACCACATGCAACAGTGGTCAGAGACGGAAAGACTTCAAGGGTCGATTCGGAGAGTTTGGTTCTGGATGATATTGTAATCTTTAAAGCAGGAAATCAGGTTTGTGCTGATGCAGAAGTGGTACATGGAAGTGTGCAGGTCAATGAATCTCTTTTGACAGGAGAATCAGATGAGATTACCAAGAATCCGGGAGATCATCTGATGTCGGGAAGTTTTATTGTGGCAGGAGAATGTCATGCAAGACTGGATGCAGTAGGTGTGGATTCCTACATTTCCAAACTGACACTGGAAGCAAAAGCAATGCAGAAGGGTGAGCAGTCAGAAATGATCCGTTCACTTGACAAACTGGTAAAATTTGTCGGTATCGCATTGATCCCGATCGGAATTATACTGTTCGTGCAGAGCTTCTTCTTTAACGGAGATCCATTCCGAAGCAGTATTACTTCTATGGTGGCGGCTGTGATCGGTATGATTCCGGAAGGGTTATACCTTCTTGCGAGTGTAGCAATGGCAGTCAGTGCAATGCGTCTGGCAAAACAGAAGGTTTTACTTCATGATATGAAGAGTATTGAGACCCTCGCAAGAGTTAATGTGCTTTGCGTTGATAAGACCGGAACGATTACAGAGACAAACATGAGTGTAAAAGATGTGGTTCCGACATCCAATTATAAAAAAGATGAAATGCCGGAACTTCCGAAAATGCTTGGTGATTTTGCGAAAGCAATGAGCAGTGATAACATCACTATGGAGGCATTAAAAGAATATTTCAAAGAAGGAACGGGAAAGAAGGCCGAGTCTGTAACTCCGTTTACATCCGCAACCAAATACAGTGGTGTCACATACGAAGAGGAAGTGCATATACTTGGAGCACCGGAATTTGTGCTGAGAGATGATTTTGATGAATATAAAGAAGAGATTGAAGTCTATGCCGGAAAAGGAAACCGTGTACTGGTATTCGGTATTTACGATGGAGAACTGGATGGAAAAGCACTGACCGGAAAAGTCACACCGCTTGGTTATGTTCTCCTTGCCAACCCAATCCGGAAAGAAGCACCGGAGACATTTGCTTACTTTGCAGAACAGGGTGTAGAAGTGAAAGTCATATCCGGAGATAATCCGCTGACCGTTTCTGAAGTGGCAAAAGAAGCCGGAATTGCAAATGCAGACCGTTATGTCGATGCGGCGACTCTTCACAGTGATGCAGAGATTGCAGATGCGGTTGCCAATTATACAGTATTCGGACGCGTGACACCGGATCAGAAACGTAAATTCGTACACGCTCTCAAAGATCAGGGAAAGACAGTAGCGATGACCGGAGACGGTGTCAATGATGTACTGGCATTGAAAGATGCCGACTGCAGTGTAGCCATGGCATCCGGAAGCGACGCAGCAGTACAGGCTTCACAGGTAGTCTTACTGGAATCTAACTTCGCATGTATGCCATCAGTAGTAATGGAAGGAAGACGGGTGGTCAATAACATCCAGCGTTCAGCCAGTCTGTTTCTGGTAAAGAATATCTTCTCTTTTTTGTTGTCCTTATTCTCCGTAGTGCTGATGATTACCTATCCGATGGAACCATCCCAGATATCGCTGATCAGTATGTTCACGATCGGAGTACCTGGATTCTTTCTGGCATTCCAGCCGAATAAAGAAAGAATCCAGGGACACTTCCTGAGCAATGTATTCCTGAAGGCATTGCCGGCGGGCCTGACCGATGTACTGATGGTCGGTGCACTGGTTGTGTTCGGTAAGACATTTGGCGTAAATACTACAGATATCTCGACAGCAGCAACGATGTTACTTCTGATCGTAGGATTCATCATCCTGTTCAATATCTGTAAACCGGTCAATATCTTCCGCGGTGTAGTCTGGGGAGGCTGCCTGGTGGGATGTATCTTATGTATCATTTTCCTGCCGAAATTATTCGCAATTACGGGAATGTCAACGAAGTGTATCATGTTATTCGTAGTATTCTCGATTGCAACCGAAGCAGTACTGCGATACCTGACACTTCTGGTAAAAGGATTGCAGAAAGGATATCGGAAGATAAGGCATAGAGAAGAAGGAATTTAATTCAGGAAGGCTGTGGATACCCGAACCGGAATAAAGCTTGAAAAGGTGTTCCTGTTCAGGTTCCATCGGCGGGTCAATTCTAAAGGGGCAAAATTCTGCTAAAAGCAGGCTTTCAAAATTTGAAACTCGGCATACGCCTCAGACAGTCA
>ENA-OQNI01000412-OQNI01000412.1-human-gut-metagenome-genome-assembly--contig:-NODE-412-length-57637-cov-10.483620_pt1 | contig 57637 bp, 49 predicted proteins | sample MGYA00242627_ERZ504876 | MGnify/ENA primary metagenome ERZ504876 (study PRJEB26092, sample SAMD00036386) | human gut metagenome | host: Homo sapiens | study: EMG produced TPA metagenomics assembly of... | reverse complement strand
AGCCGACAGGAAATCTTGATTCTAAGACCAGTGATGAGGTAATCGCTCTGCTTAAGATGACAGCAAAAAAATATGGACAGACAATTGTAATGATTACCCATGATGACGAAATTGCACAGGTCGCTGACCGTATTCTGGTGATTGAGGACGGACAGGTGGTGGATTTCAGATGAAGACAATAAGCAGGATTGCATATAGCAATGACAAAAGGAACAGGACAAGAAGTATACTGATCATGATGGCAATCTGTCTGACCACGATGCTGCTTGTTATCATCAGTACTGTGGGAAATGGGGTAATTCATTTACAGAAAAGTCAGGCGGCAGGATCATATGGAAGCAATTATGGTCTGTTTGTTTCCGCAGACGGATCGCAGTTAAAAGAAGTAAACCGCCGTGCGGAAATAGATGCTACAGGCACTATGTGCACCGAAGGTATCATAAAAGGCAATGAAAAAGGCGGGTTTGTCTGCATGGATGAGACTGCAAGAAAAATGCTTCCTTATAATAAAGAATATGAGTTGAAGGAAGGAAAGTATCCGGAAAAAATGCAGGAAATTGCCGCAGGAAGAGCATTTTTTCGTGCAATGGGGTATGGTGATGTAAAGATCGGAGATACGGTTACACTGGATTACCGCGCAGGGATGCAGTCAGAATATAAGCCGGAAGAATTTGTTGTCAGCGGAATCCTATATGATCGGGATGAGTATACCATCGAGGCATCTTATGTTGCTTTCGGGTCACAGGAGTTTTATGATGAGCACGTCGCAGAGAATGACAGACAGTATAATATTTATTTTACTTTAAATGATTCTGCAAATGTATCTATGAATAATATTGATTCGGTTATAAAGCAGATTGCAGCAGCTTGTGGGATCGAAGAAAAAAACGTTATAGTCAATGATCTCTATTTGCAATGGGTCTTGCAGCCGAGTTATGAAACGATTGCGGTATGCGGGGTTTTGATTCTTGCAATTGTACTTTTCTCTGTTGTGGTCATTTATAATATTTTTCAGGTCGGTATTGCCAATAAGATACAGGAGTATGGAAAAATCAAGGCTCTGGGAGCAACAAAAAAGCAGATGAAACAACTGATCTTCAGAGAGGGTATGTTTTTGACAATTTTTTCAATACCGGTTGGATTGCTTCTGGGCTTTCTGATTGCAAAATGCGGTTTTAACTGGCTGGTAGAACAGGGGAATCTTGTATCAACCGGAACGGACTCTATGGGAGTCCAAAATCAGCAGGTGTCACTATTTTCCCTGCCTGTTATGCTTCTATGTATTTTCGTATCATTTCTTACCGTTGCTTTGGCACTGCGTAAACCAATGAAAATTGTTTCACGGATTTCACCTATCGAAGCAACACGGTATTTAGAAAATGCAGAAACACAAAAAAAAGGAAAACGAAATGGCAGAAAAAATGTCACCGTGTTTTCTATGGCAATGGCAAATGTAACGGGTAACCAAAAAAGAACCATTGGTACCATCCTCACAATGGGGCTTTCCTGCGCATTGTTTGTGATTATTTCTAATTATGTGGGAAATATTGACACGGAGCATGAAGCACGTCTTTCCGTTAATCATGGACAATTTGAACTGCAGCTTGACTATTCTTCTGAGTATGATGAAAGATATCCGGAGAATAATCTGGATACGATTCTGACGGATGATCCATTGAATGATTCGCTGATTGAAGAAATCAAAAGCATTCCGGGAGTGACAGATGTCATGACGAGAGAGATTGTCTCTGTAAATCTGAACGGAACAAGATTTCCGGCTGCTGTTGTGAGTAAAAAGGATTTTGATTTTATGCGCCAAGATGGGGATATTGGCTCTATGGACTATGAACAGGCGGTAAAGAATGGTGATATTTTCTTTGGCTGGTCGACGTGGATGGAACAAGATGGATATGCTCCGGGAGAATCCATTGCATTTGACTTTGAGAATGGAAGTGGAACCTATACCTATCAGGGAAAGATTGCAGGATCTTTTGTAAGTGCGGACACTTATCTTGTCATTCCGGAAGGTGTATACCGTTCCATGAATCCGAGAGGAACAGCCTATGGCTATCTGTGGGTGGACTGTGATAAAAAAGATGTGGCATCTGTGGAACAGAGTCTGAATACTTTGATTTCGAATACTTCGCATATAAAAATGGATACCTATCATGCACAGTTACAATCTGCAGAATTCGCAGCCCGCACGATGAAGCTTGGCTGTTATCTGTTTATGGCGGTTGTAGGATTCATCGGTTTTATGAATATGGCAAACACCATGATCATGAATATTACGACAAAAAAGCAGGAATATGGTGTATTACAGGCTGTGGGTATGACAAATAAACAATTAAATTTATGTCTGCAGTTACAGGGACTGATTTTTACGGTTGGCACCATATGCGTAGCTTTGATCATTGGTCTGCCGCTCGGCTATACACTTTTTTCCTATGCAAAACATAATGGAATATTTGGAATGAATATCTATCATGTTCCAATTACACCAATTCTTGCTATGATTTTGCTGGTCGGTCTTTTGCAGATTGTGCTTTCCCTAGTTTTAAGCAGTAATCTGAAAAAGGAAACGCTAGTAGAAAGAATAAGGTATCAGGGATAGCAAGTAACCAAGCTGTCACTCGGGCAATGAGTGACAGCTTGGTTTGCGAGTATACGTCAAAAGATTCTGTGCCCCTTCGACATTATCATAATTCTAAAAAATCTTCTGCATCTCCCCACCTCTTTCAAAAATACACATTTTTTTATTTCTTGAAAGTGGAAACTTAAGTTTGGAAGAACAGCCATATCGAGGGGCGGAAAGAAAATATGGATTTTATGCTTTTAAAGGGTATAGGCAGTTGATTGTAGAAAATTATATTATTGTTTATGAAGTGCTTGAAAATGAAAAAGTTGTTGCAGTGGTAACTGTAAAGTATGGAAAAAGTGAGTTTTAGAATCAAGAAATCTCACTGAAATATAGATGGTACTAAAAACGTCACAGTTTGTGGCGTTTTTTTAGTGCAGGAAATATATCCCAATTTGATAGTTTTATTATAGCATTTTTCTTAATTGTAGACAGTCTGACGTACGGTGCTGTGAGAGGAGCTGTGAGAGGACGGCGGATAGTCACCGCCTCCTACTCGATTTTCCAAGAAATCAACAGTGAAAATAAATGATAACAAATATCAATATCAAAAAAAAGAATTGAAGCAGAAAAAAACATATGGTACATTTAATGAGTTAGAAGTATAAAACTGAAAATAATATAAGCTAACTATTGATAGACGAAGTTAACTATGGATGTAAAGGATAAGAATGAAAAAAAAGATTGTAATAGCCATTTTATGTGCGGCAGTGTCGATGGGAACCATCGGCTGTGGAAACAGTACGGCATCTGCCAAGACAACACAGACGCAGACAGATAAAAAAGAAGATTCCAAAAGTGAAAATTCCGAAAAATCCAGTGAAGAAAAGCAGAGCCGCGATATATTTGCGATGGATACGTATATGACGGTAACAGCTTATGGAGAGCATGCATCTGAAGCAGTAGAGAAAGCCGAGACAGAGATCAAACGACTGGATGGAATGTTGTCTACCGGAAATGAAAACAGTGAAGTGTATAAATTAAATCAAAACGGGGAAGCTGTTGTTTCGGATGACACGGCGTACTTGTATGAACGCTCTGAAAAAATATATAAACAGACAAAAGGAGTATTTGACATATCCATCTATCCGGTCATGGATGCATGGGGATTTACAACGGAGAATTACCGGATCCCTGCGGAGGATGAACTGAGTGCGTTACTGAAGAATGTAGACGCATCAAAGATCCAATACGACAAAAAGACAAAAAAAATCACGCTGCCTGAGAATGTGAAAATTGATTTTGGAGGCATTGCAAAGGGATATACATCGTCAAGGATTATGCAGATTTATAGAAAGTGCGGTGTGACGAGCGGTCTGGTAAGTCTTGGAGGAAATGTACAGCTTCTTGGTGCAAAACCAGATGGAAGCGCATGGAAAGTTGCGGTAGAAAGTCCGGATGAAGACGGAAATTATCTTGGAATCCTGCAGGCAAAGGACAAGGCGGTTATCACATCGGGCGGATATGAGAGATACTTTGAAAAAAATGGGAAGAACTATCATCATATTATTGATCCGTCTACCGGTTATCCGGCAGAGAACGGACTGACTTCGGTAACGATCGTAAGTGATGACGGAACACTTTCGGATGGATTATCTACTTCACTTTTTATCATGGGAAAAGAGAAAGCGGAGAAATTCTGGAAGAAGTATAACGATAAATTTGATGTGATTCTACTTACGGATGACGATCAATTATACGTATCAGAAGGGATTGCGGATGATTTTCAATCGGATTATAAGGTAAATGTAATGAAAAAGTAGAGGCGGAAGACATGGATAAAGAAAAAGTGATCAAAAAAATAAAACAGGGTGCACCGGCTACCTCGGCGATTGTAGTTGCAGCCTGTATCGGGGTGTCGTTAAGCGGCTATCAGGCACCGGTTTATGAAGCTCAGGCACAGACGAAAGAGACAAAGACAACGGATGCCGAGGAAGCGAAGAAGACAGAAAGCAAGGCAAAAGGTTCTTTTGATCTGGCAGACGGAATCTATAAAGGAACAGGAACCGGTTATGCCGGCGAGGTGACTGTTGCGGTAACGATCAAAGATAAACAAATTACGGCAATTGATATCTTAAGTTCTTCGGACGATGCAGCGTTCTTTAACCGTGCAAAAGCAGTGATAGACAGGATCATTGCAGGACAGACGCTGGATGTGGATGTGGTGTCTGGCGCAACATTTAGCTCTAATGGCATTATCAGTGCGGTGAAGAATGCATTGACAGGAGAAAAAGACAGTGGAGAGACGGGAGAGTCCCAGTCCGAAAATGCAGCGGCACAGGGAAGTGCGCTGTCACTGGCTGATGTACAGGATGCGGCAGCGTATAAAGATGGAACCTATTATGGAACAGGAACCGGATTCGGAGGAACTTTGAAAGTTAAGGTTGTGATCAGCGGAGGAAAGATTACATCTATTGAGGTTGTGGAGAATCATGATGACAGCAGTTATCTGAATCGCGCAGAAGCATTGATCGGCAATATTATTTCATCGCAGAGTACAAATGTAGATGTAATCTCCGGGGCGACTTACAGTTCGAACGGAATTAAGAGTGCAGTAAGAGATGCACTCCGTCAGGCTGCAGTAAGCGGTAATTCACAGTCTGTGAATGCGAAGACGGAAGATACTTCTAAGACAGAAGACAATACGACTGTCAAAGGCAATTTCCCGTATAAAGAAGGTATTTATTACGGAACGGCAGAAGGGTATAACGGTGAGATAGAAGCAGCAGTGGTTCTTCAGGATAAATCAATCAAGGCAGTACTCGTAACAGAGAATCATGATGATGAAAAATTCTTTAACCGTGCAATGAATGTAGTAAAAAATATTATGAAAAAACAGAGTACGGATGTGGATGTAGTATCCGGAGCAACTTACAGTTCAAATGGTCTTATAAATGCAGTGAAGAATGCATTAAAAGAAGCAGAAAAGGTAACAAACGGACAGACAACGGAGTCGGATAAGGAAGAAGCTGATACTTCAGAACTTGAAAAAGCGATGAAAGAAGCAGAAGAACTGAAACAAGAGGATTATACAGAAGCAACCTATGCGGTTCTTAAGACCAGAATGGAAGACGCACAGAAGCTGCTTGATGCAGATAAGACAGAGATCAGTCAGGAAGATGTGGACCAGGCTCTTGAGAATTTGAACCAGGCACTGGCACTACTGGAGAAAAAAGACGATGGCAAAGACGATACTACAGTATATAAAAATGGTATCTATGAAGGACGTGCGCTGTGCAGACCGGATGAGGACGAAGACTTCACGGCCTATAATCTGACGTTACAAGTGACAGTGCGCGATGACAAGATTGTTGCTGTTACCGATGTAAAAGGGGACGGCGATTCATCAAATGACAGATATATCCTTCGTGCGGCAAACGGAACATCGAATAAAAAAGGCGTGACAAGCCAGCTGATCGAGAAAGGTAATACAGAAGGAATTGATGTAGTATCGGGTGCAACCTGCACTTCAAAAGCAATCCTGGATGCGTGTGAGAACGCCTTGCTTTCTGCAAAAAGACAGTAAAAATAGACTGAGTGAAAGGAAAGAGAAGAATGAGAGAATTCTGGATGCGCCTGATGAGTGTTGTAGTGATCGTCGGGTTGATATTGGGATATAATTCCGTGCTGGAAGCCAGAGCAAAAGATGAGGAAATTGCAAAGCTGAATGCCAAAATCGAAAATGTGGAAAGTCTAGAAGATCAGGAGTCAAAAAATGGTTCTTATAAAGACGGGACATATACCGGAGAAGCGGATGGATTTGGTGGAACTGTTAAAGTGGAAGTAATAGTAAAAAAGCAGAAGATTAAGGAAGTAAATATTGTCTCTGCTGACGGAGAAGATGGTTCTTATCTGACTATGGCGAAAGATATTATACCGAAGATTCTGGATGCGCAAAGTGCAGAAGTAGATACGATCAGTGGTGCGACGTTCAGTTCTACAGGAATTAAGAATGCGACAAAACAGGCATTAGAAAAGGCGGTAAAATAAATGAATGCAAAACAATTGAAAAAGATACATATATGGATAAGGGCAATCATCCAATTGCTGTATTTTATCTTTATTCCGTCGGTATACACGGCAGCATTTGCAGGTGTGAAATATATATTTACACAGATTGGTGCAGGTGAAAAAGTGGCGCTGACATCATTTGTTACTGTACTTATCGTGGTGTGTATATATACTGCTGTTTTCGGCAGATTCTTTTGTGGATTTGCCTGTGCATTTGGAAGTCTTGGCGATGGAGTGAATGCATTATACAGACTGATCTGTAAAAAGATGAAAAAGAAACCGGTGCAGATCCCGGACCGGATTGCAGACAGACTTGTATATCTGAAATATGTAATCCTGGCAATTATCGTATTTATGTGTTATGGCGGTGTATACAGTAAAGCGCAGGGAACAAGTCCCTGGGATGTATTTTCCATGATACATGCAAGAAATTTTAAACTGAATGGATATCTCATAGGGTTGGTCATTCTGGTACTTCTGATTGTCGGAATGTGTCTGGAGGAAAGATTTTTCTGCAGAAATTTCTGCCCGATGGGAGCCGTATTCTCACTGATTCCGGTGTTACCGATATTTGCGCTTCACAGAGACCGGGAATCCTGCATTCCAAAGTGCAGTGCATGTTCCAGAAAATGTCCGGCGAATATCGGACTTCCGACGGATGGTTCCTGGAAAGTAGAAGGCGACTGTTTCCAGTGCCAGAAATGTATAGATACATGTCCGAAGAGGAATATTCACTGCGGAGTGAAAAAGATCAGAGGCAATGAAATCTGGTTTACAATTTTAAGAGCGTTGATATTACTTGGATTATGTATCTGGCTTGGAGTATAAAATAACATAATATGCAGACATGTGTGGAAAATGCACATGTCTGATTAGTAAAATTTTTTTGATTATAAGTTAGAAAATACTAACTTAATAATAAATACTTTCATTAAGGAGGCTTTTATGAAAAAGAAAGAAATGAAGACCAAAGTAATGGCAGTTGCCATGTCAGCGACGATGGCAGCCAGCATTTGTCCGGCGGTACCGGCGATGGCGGTAACGAAAGATCAGGTGGCAAAAGATGGAACTTATACCAGTACAAAGCATGTTACTGATGAACAAGAGGACGGGTGGAGCGAATATGATGTAAATGTTTCTGTTCAGGTGAGTGGAGGAAAAATTGCAGGAATAGAAGTAACACCAGGAGCTACATATGACAAAGAAAGTGATAGTTATTTTAATTGGGCGAAAGATGGAAAAACGATAAAAGGAGTTACTTATCCGGGATATACATCTCTGATTGGAAAAGCTGCTACAGAAGATACCATTAATAATTGGGATGTTGTAAGCAAAGCTACGTGTACTTCATATGCTGTTAAACAAGCTGCACTGGCAGCAATTCAGTCAGCACCGGGAGCGAGTACAGCAGTAACCGTTGATACGTCAGCTTTGGAAGCTTCAATCACGAAAGCAAAAGTATTAAAAGAAAGCGATTATACAGCTGAAACATGGAGTGCATTAAAGACAGCACTTACGTCCGCAGAAACAGCACTTGCTGATAAGAAATCGCAGGATGCAGTTGATACAGCGAAAAGGAATCTTGATAGTGCGATCGGTAACCTGAAGGCAGTAGCGAAAGAAACGTACTCTTATGTATATGTAGGAATGACATGGGCAGAGTACTGGGCAAATGAAGGCGTATACCAGGCAGGAAACACAGCATCATCGAATGAAAAAGATTCACGTGGTGAATCTGATAAGGGAGCATTTGATGTTGTAACCAGAGCAACAGCAAACCACGGTTTACACAGAGGAAGTTTCCAGTGTATAGCAACAATATATGACGTAGAAGGAAATGTTTATAAATTAGCAGGATGGAAATCGCAGACAGAGCTTGTATTAACAGATGGAAGTACAGTAGCGTTTGATTCAAAGAATAAAATAATAGCCGGAAAGACATTCGATCATTATGAAGTATCAGGTCTGAAATATGTACCGGTAAAAGTAAAAACATCAGATCTTACATCATTAAAAGAGAAATACACAGTAGTAGAAAACGGAGAGACAATGTTTGGTGGCTTCGGAGAGGTAAAACTGAGTTCTTATACAGAGAAAGCAAACGTAACAGCTAACACATACGGACTGAAAGAAGCGGTAAAATCAGGAGATGGATTCACATTCACAGAAAGAAAGAACGAAGGAACAGAATCCGGAATCAAAGACCAGGCATTAAAGACAGCAACAGGAGTAGAACCTACAGTAAAAGATGCAAGTGGATCATACGGAGAATTCCTGAGAGTAGACATTAACGGGAATTACGGAGATCTCGGAGCAAACATGCAGGCAGTGACATGGACATACTATGGAAATGACAGCACATATAGCACGCCACTGAGAACATTCGGAACAAAATTCGCATCCGATAACTGGATGCACAAGTCAATGGGAATCCAGCTTGGACTGACAGATTCGCTCAGATGCCAGTTACCGGAAGGAACAGATGGAACAGGATACTGGAAACTGACAGTACGAGCACTTGGATATGAAGATTACGTATATAAGTTTGAAGCAAAAGCAGAAAATATCGTAGCAAAAGAACAGACAGCAACAGCAGAAGAGATTGCAGCATTGCGGGCAAAGGTAACAGAAGCTGAAGCCTTGAACGGATCAGACTATACAGCAGAAAGCTGGAGGAATCTGCAGACAGAATTAACAGAATCAAAAGATCTGCTTGCAAAAGACAAACCAACAGAGTCAGAAGTAAAAGAGCAGACTACACATCTGACAGATGCAATCAATAATCTTGTAAAAGCAGAAAAAGATGTATATGTCCTCATGAACATTCCATACGATGTATTCTACAAAGCTGAGACAACAAACAATGATGTGAAAGTGGATGCATTTACTTCAGCCACAAAGAATAAGACACGTACAGGTTCCCTTGCAGGAGGTTCCTACCATGTGAATGCAGACGGAAGCGACATCACAGGAATCACATATCCGGTAAAGGTAGACAGTTCTGTAGATCTTAGCAAGTACAAACAGGTAACAGATTCCGATTCGGTATCAATCACAGTGACAAACCGTGGAAAGACAACCACAACCGAATACAAAGGAAAAGACGCACTGTTTGAGAATGAAAGCTATGCATACTATACACTGTCAGAGACACCTGTTAATTACAAGGAAGTATCTGCTGATGCAGGAGGGAATCTTGTGTTCAGCGAAGTAAAAGGGCAGGAAGCAACAAAGCTTGAAGGCGTGACAGCAGAACTCTTGACAGAGTCTTCTTATGGTGATTACCAGTTGAACCTTGACGGACTTCCGGAGGATAAGATCACATCATCCAATGTCAACGCAGTAGTTGTAAAGACAACCGACGGAACATCTTATGGTATGCGTCATCTGGAGAATATCTGGAGAGGAAAAGAGCTTGCATGGAGCACAGGATTTACAGATGCAGTACATAATTGCCCGACATCATCCGAACATTACAAATCTATGATGGGCAAGACCATTGACAGCATCGAATATTATACAACAGATGGCATCTACACAATGGATATCGATGATCTTTATGTTCCGGTTAAATTTGCAAAGGCTGACAGTGCAGTGAAGGTTTCCGATGCAGATGTTTCAGACGGAAAGACAACAATAGAGAAGAATCTTCCGGATGATTTTGATCCAGAGTATAGCGTAGATGGATTAGAGGTTACGGTAGAAGGAAGCACACTGACGTATAAGAAAGCAGATGCGGTTACACCTGGAAAATATACGCTTACAGTAAAAGATAAAGCAGGAAAATACGCACGTGTCAAAGTATCATTCTTGTTAACAACGAAAGATATGCCGGCAGCTTATGATAAAGAAAATAAGAAACTAGTAGAGGCAGAAGGATCTGATGCAGATGCGTTAAACGCTTATATCAAAAATATTTCATCTGTAAATGTAGATGGAAAAGATTATGCAGCAAGTGGAAGAGGAGCTGTAACGATTATTGATAAAGATGGAACACTTAAGACAGATGCAACGCCATTCGCTGGTGCAGAAGCAGGAAAAGAGTTCCAGATTACAGTAACTGCAACAGGCTATACAACACCACTCACATTTACTTATAAAGTAGCTGGTGAAACCCCGGCACCTTCACAGATTGATACTTCTGCACTGGAAGCAGCGATCGCTGAAGCAGACGGATTAAAAGAATCCGACTACACGGCAGACAGCTGGGCAGCATATCAGACAGCACTTGCAAATGCTAAGGCAGCACTGGAAGCAAAAGAAAGCCAGGAAGCAGTAGATCAGGCAAAAACAGCATTGGATAAAGCAAAAGCAGCACTTGCAAAAGCAGAAGAGCCAACAAAAGAAGTATCAACAGATGCACTTGAAAAAGCAATGAAAGCAGCAGGTGCTTTAAAAGAATCAGATTATACAGCAGACAGCTGGAAAGTACTTCAGTCAGCACTGGCTGAGGCTGACACAGCACTGAAAGAAAAGAAAGATCAGGATACAGTTGATAAAGCAACTGAGAAGCTGAATAAAGCAATCAGTGCACTTGTGAAAAAGGATGCAGGACAGAAAGTTAGCGGTACAAATGGAACAACCGGTACATCAGGCAAATCCGGTAAGACAGGATCCACATCGAATACGAAGAGTGGAAAAGCTGCGAAGACCGGAGATCCATCAAGCATGTTTGCGTGGTTAGGACTTGCAGTAACATCTCTCGGAGCCGGAATCGGAGGATTCTCACTTAAGAGAAAGAAAAGAAAAGATGAAGAATAAGTAATAGAAGTTGTAAAAATAATGATTACTGCTTAGAGTAACTTGAGAAAAAGTACTCGTGATAACATAAGTAATATGATATCGCGGGTACTTTTTTATTCTATATATCAGAAAATTCACAAAGGCTACATAGTTCTCTGCTATAATAAATAAAGTCAAAGAAAATATATCACGAAAATATAGATTTAAGAGGAGGGGCGGATCTTATGGATAAGATTAAAATATTAGTAGTAGATGATGAAAGCAGAATGCGGAAACTGGTGAAAGATTTCCTGGAAAGAGAAGGATATCAGGTGATCGAAGCCGGAGATGGTATGGAAGCAATGGAACAATTTTATGATGAAAAAGATATTGCGCTGATCATCCTGGATGTGATGATGCCAAGAATGGACGGCTGGCAGGTATGCCGCGAAGTGCGCCAGTCATCCAAAGTTCCGATTATCATGCTGACTGCAAGATCAGAAGAGAGAGACGAATTACAGGGATTTGATCTTGGCGTTGACGAATATATTTCGAAACCGTTCAGCCCGAAGATCCTGGTAGCCAGAGTGAATGCAATCTTAAGAAGAGCCAATGTAATAGGAGAGAGTGATGAGATCAATGCCGGCGGAATTGTGATCGACAAAGCAGCACATCAGGTGAAGATTGATGGTAAGGAGATTGAATTAAGTTTTAAAGAATTTGAACTTCTGACGTATTTTGTTGAGAATCAGGGCATTGCATTATCAAGAGAGAAAATTTTGAATAATGTATGGGATTACGATTATTTTGGAGATGCAAGAACCATTGATACACATGTTAAGAAGTTAAGAAGCAAACTCGGAGAAAAAGGAAATTATATCAAGACAATCTGGGGGATGGGTTACAAATTTGAGGTTGATGAAGAATGAAAATCATAAGTGAAGAAAAAAAAGCAAAGATCAAAAACAGGCATCATTCGATCAAGACGCAGATGATCATGGCGTTTGTAGGACTGCTGATCTGCCTGGTAGTGACATTAATGTTCATCAATGGCAAATTTCTGGAACCATATTATATCAGTAAGAAGGAATCCCGTTTTATAGAGCTTTATGAAAAGCTGAATAATGTATCAAATGAAGAAAAGTGGAACAGTGTAAGGAAAAACAGTTCACTTATTCATTTCGCTGAAAAGAATAATATTTCTTATCTGGTCATAGAAAAAGATAATGATGTACATACAAATGTGCATGATAAGAATATGCTGAAGAATCAGATGATGGGATATTTTCTGAATCAGGCACAGAAAGAAAGCAGAATCCTGGATTCCACGGAAGTTTACCAGATCAATCAGTCATGGGATCCATGGAATCAGAACTATTATGTAGATATGTGGGGAAGCCTGGATGATGGCAGTCAGTTCCTGCTCAGAAGTCCGGTGGAAAGTATGCGGGAGAGTGCGGCGATATCGAATCGTTTCTTATTATATATAGGAAGTATTTTGATGGTTGTATCTATCCTGCTGATCTGGTATTTTGCAAAACGTATCACAGAACCGATCCGCGAACTGGCAAGATTATCAGACCGTATGGCAGATCTTGATTTTGATGCGAAATATACCAGTGGTGGAAGTAATGAGATTGGGGAACTTGGTGAGAACTTTAACCGGATGTCGGAAAAACTGGAAAGTACAATTTCGGAGCTCAAGAAGGCGAATAACAGCCTGCAGAAAGATATTGAACAGAAAGATAAGCTGGAAAAGATGAGAAATGAGTTTTTGGGAAATGTATCGCATGAATTAAAGACGCCGATCGCACTGATCCAGGGATATGCCGAAGGATTAAAAGAGGGTGTGAATGAAGATGCGGAGAGCAGGGAATTCTACTGTGAGGTGATCATGGATGAAGCTTCCAAGATGAATCAGATGGTTAAGAATCTTCTGACATTAAATCAACTGGAATTCGGCGATGAGGATATTGTGTTTGACAGATTTAATCTTACAGCACTTGTAAGAGGCGTGCTCCAGAGTATGGAAATCATGGCAGATCAGGCAGGTGCAAAAATTCTCCTGCATACAGAAGAAGATATCTATGCATGGGCAGACGAATTTAAAGTAGAGCAGGTCGTGAAAAATTATGTCAGCAATGCATGTCATCATGTCAGCGGGGATATGGTGATAGAGGTAAAAATGGTTCAAAAAGACGGTAAAGTACGGGTATCCGTATTTAATACCGGAACTCCGATACCAGAAGCAGATATCGTACATATCTGGGATAAATTTTATAAAGTCGATAAAGCGCATACACGCGAATATGGCGGTAATGGAATCGGGCTTTCTATTGTAAAAGCGATTATGAAATCTTTCCATCAGGAATATGGAGTAAAGAATTATGATAATGGAGTTGAATTCTGGTTTGAACTTGATGTACAATAAAGAATAATGGGCACGGAATGAATGGCCGGAGAGTCCCAGATCACATACGAAAGGCAGGACGACGAGATGATAGCGATTATTGACTACGATGCAGGAAATATAAAGAGCGTGGAAAAAGCCATGCAGCTTCTGGGACAGGAAGTAACAATTACAAGAGACAGAGAGACGATCATGAATGCAGATAAGGTAATCCTTCCGGGAGTCGGAGCATTCGGAGATGCGATGGGAAAACTCAGACAGTATGGACTTGATGAAGTAATCAGAGACGTAACAGCCAAAGGAACGCCATTTCTTGGAATCTGCCTCGGACTGCAGTTATTATTTGAACGAAGTGATGAGACTCCGGGTGTGGAAGGCCTTGGGATCTTGAAGGGAGAGATATTAAGAATCCCGGATCAGGAAGGACTTAAGATCCCTCACATGGGATGGAACTCACTAAAATTCCAAAATAACGGAAGATTATTTAAAGATATTCCGGAAGATTCCTATGTATATTTTGTACATTCTTATTATCTGAAAGCAGAGAATGAAGATATTGTGACTGCAACAACAGAGTATAGTACACATATCCATGCTTCGGTAGAACAGGGAAATGTGTTTGCGTGCCAGTTCCATCCGGAAAAGAGCAGTGATATAGGAATTCAGATTTTAAAAAACTTTGTGGAATTATAGGGGGACAAGGCAATGCATACAAAAAGAATTATCCCATGTCTGGACGTAAATAACGGAAGAGTGGTAAAAGGAGTTAATTTTGTATCCTTAAGGGATGCGGGAGATCCTGTCGAGATTGCAAAGGCATATGATAAAGCAGGGGCGGATGAACTGGTATTTCTGGACATTACAGCATCTTCGGATGCGCGGGGTACAGTTGTCGATATGGTCCGCAAAGTAGCGGAAAATGTGTTTATTCCGTTTACGGTGGGTGGAGGAATCCGTACAGTGGATGATTTTAAAGCTCTCCTGAGAGAGGGTGCGGATAAGATTTCTATCAATTCATCCGCGATCAATACACCAAATTTAATTTCGGAAGCGGCGGAAAAGTTCGGAAGCCAGTGTGTGGTTGTGGCGATTGATGCAAAGAAACGAGAAGATGGAAGCGGATGGAATATCTATAAGAATGGCGGACGTATCGATGTGGGAATTGATGCTGTGGAATGGGCAGCAAAAGTGGAGAAACTTGGTGCGGGAGAGATTCTTCTGACCAGTATGGACTGCGACGGAACGAAAGCGGGATATGATCTGGAACTTACAAGAGCAATCGCAGAAGAAGTAAGTATTCCGGTGATCGCATCCGGTGGAGCCGGCAATCTGGAACATTTCTACGATGCACTGACAGAGGGAAAAGCAGATGCAGCGTTGGCGGCATCTTTATTCCATTACAAAGAACTGGAAATCAGAGAAGTAAAAGAATATTTAAGAGGAAAAGGTGTATCTGTCCGTCTGTAGTTTGCAGTCTGTATGACAGCGAGGATAAAAAAATAAAAAGGATAGTGTAAAAGACAATGGCAGCAATCAATAATGACTGGCTGGACGCTCTGAAAGAAGAGTTCAAAAAGCCATATTATAAGAAATTATTTGAGACAGTAAATGAGGAATACAGAACAAGACAGATCTTTCCGCCGGCAGACGATATCTTCAATGCATTTCATCTGACACCGCTTCATAATGTAAAGGCAGTAATTCTGGGACAGGATCCATATCATAATGTAGGACAGGCGCATGGACTCTGCTTTTCGGTAAAAAAAGGTGTGGATGTGCCGCCTTCGCTTGTGAATATTTATAAAGAACTGCATGATGATCTGGGATGTACGATCCCGAATCACGGCTGTCTGACAAAATGGGCAGAGCAGGGCGTGCTGATGTTGAATACGGTATTAACCGTAAGGGCACATCAGGCGAATTCCCATAAGGATATCGGATGGGAAGAATTTACCGATGCGGCGATCATGGCACTTAACAGTCAGGACCGTCCAATCGTGTTCATCTTATGGGGAGCGCCGGCGCAGAGGAAGGCGAGGATGCTGAATAATCCGAAGCATCTGATCCTGAAAGCACCGCATCCGAGTCCGCTGTCTGCATACCGCGGATTTTTTGGAAGTAAGCCATTCAGTCAGACGAACGATTATCTGAGAGCGCACGGAATAGAACCGATTGACTGGCAGATTGAGTAAATGAGGAGTATATAGAAAAAGTATGAAAAGAGGAAAAGCACTACTTGCAATATTCAGTGCAGGTCTGTTACTGACTGCCTGTGGAAATCCTTCGAAAAAGGGAGTTGAGTATCTTGAAAAAGGAGAATACGATCAGGCGGTTGAACAGTTTGAACAGGCAATAGAAAAGAATAAGAATACCGGAGATGCCTGGAGAGGAATCGGCATTGTGAAATGGGAACAGAAAGATTATAAAGGGGCAAGAAATGCATTCAGGAAGGCTCTGGATAATAATGCTGAGAAGACAGGAACAATTTACAATCTCATCGGAAACTGTGATCTGAAATTGGGAAAAGCAAAAGAAGCGTTGAACTATTATAATCTCGGACTGGAACAGGATGACGTCAGCAAGAAGATGAAGAAAGAAATGAAATATAACATCATCGTTGCTTATGAGAAGATGGAAGACTGGGAGAGTGCGGAAGTAAAACTGGAAGAATATCTGGATAGTTACCCAAATGACAAGGCAGCTAAAAAAGAAGCAGAATTCCTGGAGACGCGTTAATAGAATATGATAGAAATAAAAGATGAAACAGAAAAAGTGATTCTGGTCGGAGTTGCACTCTCGGATCAGGATGATACAAAAGAATCACTGGAAGAATTAAAAGATCTGGTATCGACAGCCGGGGCGGAGACGGCAGGAATGCTGATCCAGAACCGGGAGCAGCAGCATCCGGCAACTTATGTCGGGAAGGGAAAGATAGAAGAATTAAAAAATATGATCTGGGAATTGCGTGCGACTGGGATTGTGTGTGATGATGAATTGTCTCCGGCGCAGATGAAGAACCTGCAGGATGAGCTGGATGTGAAAGTCATGGACAGAACCCTGATCATTCTGGATATCTTTGCGGCAAGAGCATCGACCAGTGAAGGTAAGATACAGGTAGAACTGGCGCAGCTTAAGTATCAGCAGACCAGACTGACCGGCTGGGGAAGAGCGATGTCCAGACTGGGAGGCGGAATTGGAACCAGAGGACCGGGAGAGAAGAAGTTGGAGATGGATCGCCGCCTGATCAAAAGCCGGATCGCACAACTGAACCGTGAATTAAAGGATGTCAAAAAACACCGGGAAGTGACCAGAGAGCAGAGAAGCAGAAGCCATATTCCGGTAGCAGCAATCGTAGGATACACGAATGCGGGGAAATCTACATTGTTAAATGCTCTGACCGGTGCAGGAATTCTTGCAGAAGATAAATTATTTGCAACTCTGGATCCTACTACCAGGGATCTGAAACTGCCAAGCGGTCAGGAAATTCTCATGACAGATACGGTAGGATTTATCAGAAAGCTTCCACATCATCTGATCGAAGCTTTTCGGAGTACGCTGGAAGAAGCAAAATATGCGGACATCATCCTGCATGTAGTGGATGCTTCGAATCCGCAGATGGATGAACAGATGTATACCGTATATGAGACACTGCAGAATCTCGGAGTGAAAGATAAGCCGGTGATCACGGTATTTAATAAGATTGACCGAATGGAAGATACCTGGGTTCCGAGAGACCTGCGTGCAGATTATCATGTAAAAATCTCGGCAAAGACGGGAGAAGGAATTACAGGATTTCTTCAGTCCATAGAAGCTGTATTGAGGGAGCGGAAAGTGGAGATTGAGGCATTGTATCCATATAAAGAAGCCGGAAAGATCCAAAAGATCCGGAAGTACGGAGAACTTCAGGAGGAAGAGTACCGGGAAGATGGTATCTTCGTGCGGGCATTCGTTCCGGCAGAACTTTATGGGCAGGTACGTCCGGAAGGCGTTACACCGAACAATTGCTTATAAGCTCTGGAAAACGTAGAATAATCTTTAAATCCACAATCGTAACAAACCTGTGTGCCAGGCACACCGGAAGATAATAGTTCTTTTGCAAGCAGGAGCCGCTTCTGGGAGATATATTGTCCCAGTGTATAACCGGTTTCCTGCTTGAATAATCTCATCATATAATATTTGCTGATATAAAAATGTCTGGCGATCAGGTCGATCGATAAGTTCTCGCAGAGATGTTCGCCGACGTAGTCAAGGATGGCGAGCACCTTTTCGTTACAATTATCCGTGTCAATGTATTCCAGTCGGTTTTTTCTTACCGCACGGTTCAAATGGATCATGAATTCCAGGAACATTACCTGCCGGTAGAGTTCGGAAGCATAGCCGCCGTCAGTGAAAGAGTGTTCTAGATTGGAGATAGAACGGAACAGGGAACTCTTTTCAGGTGAAGGGATGCGCAGAACATTGGAGTGCTCCTGATCAGCTTTCTGGAAACAGTAACTCAGATCGTAGTTTTCGGTCTGGTATGCGTTCATAAAATTCGGAGAGATGTAGACAATAATCCTCTCATAAGGACAGGAATTGTCTACCGTCAGTTTATGGATATCTCCCTGTTTTACCAGAACGATATCATAAGGTTTTAGGTCGTAAGAGCGGCCTTCGATCATATAATTGACTTTTCCCCGAATAAAGATTGTAATCTTATCAAAATCGTGATAATGGTAATCGATTTCTTTGGTATCCTGATCAGTCAGGTGAAAAAGTCTGAATTCACTGTTCAGATATCCTTTTTTCTCGTATTGTTCCATATATATCCTCCATATATTATTAAAAATACAATATCAAAATCAGAGTGATTTTAGACAGATAAAAAGCTGAAAATAGTATCTGTAATCAGTTTATAGGAAAATGGCATTATTTGCAAGAAACATGGCATTATTTGTGTAGATTATGGAAATAATGCCTGTTATGATATGGATAAAGAGAAAGATGCAGCTAACAGATGCAGTAAGCGGCGAATACTCTGTGTGAACTATATACAGTCAAAAGAAATAAAAATACAACAGAAGAAATTTTTAAATGTAATTAAAGACGGGGATTAAAAATCAGGAGGAAGAAAGATGAAAGTAGTATTGGAACGTTATCATGGATTGGGGAATGATTATCTTGTATTTGATCCGAATCATAATGAATTAGAACTGGATCAGGCAAATGTAAAAATGATCTGTGATCGTAATGAGGGGCTTGGCGCTGACGGAGTTCTGGAAGGACCGATCCTGAAAGAAGACGGTATGCATGTAAAAGTATGGAATCCGGACGGAAGTGAATCAGAGACCAGTGGAAACGGTGTCCGTATTTTTGCAAAATATCTGAAAGATGCCGGTTACGTACAGAAAAAGAATTTCAAATTATATACAGGAAACGGTCCGGTGGAAGTGACATTCTTAAATGAAGATGGAAGCCGGCTGCGTGTATCTATGGGAAAATTATCATTTTGGAGTGATGAGATCCCGGTCATCGGCGAGAGGCGTGAAGTGATCAACGAGGACATGGTATTCGGAAGGACGTTGTATCCGGTTACCTGTGTATCCATCGGTAATCCACATTGCGTGATCCCTATGCGTGAGATTTCCAAACCGCTGGTATGCAAGATCGGTGATTATTCCGAGATCGCAAGATATTTCCCGAACAGAATCAATACACAGATCATGCAGGTGATGGATAAAGAGAATATTGCGATCGAGATCTTTGAGCGTGGTGCAGGATACACCAGAGCATCCGGAACCGGAGCATGTGCGGCAGCAGGTGTAGCGTACAAACTGGGACTTACGAACAGTAAAGTGATCGTTCATATGCCGGGAGGAGAACTCCAGGTAGAAGTAGAAGATGACTGGAATGTATACATGACAGGAGATGTGTTCTACGTTGCGAAAATGACACTTAGTAACGAATTTGCAGAGAGACTGCGTGCATTATAAGATACCGGGGAAATCTTGCAAAAGCTGTCGTGAATGACAGTATAAAAGCAGGTTTTACGGCTATACACAAACATATATTCGTGTTATACTAGGGCATAAGGAGGAAACCTTATGCCTTTAAAATTTGTATTCGGGCCATCCGGCTCAGGAAAATCAACTTATTTATATCAGCATGTCATAGAAGAATCAGAAAAATACCCACTGAAGAATTTCATAGTGCTCGTACCGGAACAGTTCACAATGCAGACGCAGAAGGATCTGGTCAGTATGCATCCGAGACACGGTATCATGAATATCGATGTACTGAGTTTTGCAAGACTTGCTTACCGGGTATTTGAAGAGACCGGTACAAAGCAGATGCAGGTTCTGGATGATGAGGGAAAAAACCTGATCCTCAGAAAGATTGCAGGGGATTATGAGAACAAACTGACGGTATTGAAAGGGAATATTAAGAAACTTGGCTATATCAGTGAGGTAAAATCCGTGATATCCGAATTTACACAGTATGATATCGGGGAAGAAGAGATGGATGAGATGCTGGATCATCTGGATGAAGACTCCAGATTGTATTACAAGTTAAAAGATATCAGGCTTTTGTATGAAGGTTTTCAGGATTACTTAAGAGAGCGGTATATCACGAAGGAAGAATTGCTGGATGTATTGAACAGTCAGGTAAAAGAATCAGAACTTTTGAAAAACAGTGTTGTAGTTCTTGACGGATTTACCGGATTTACACCGGTGCAGAACCGGCTGATACTGGAACTTATGCGGTGCTGCAAGGAAGTCTGGGTGACAGTTACGATGGATGAACGGGAGAATCCGTATGCTTATAAACATCCATATCAGCTGTTTGGACTGAGTAAGCAGATGGTAACGACACTGGTCAGAATGGCGGGGGAAGATCATATAGAGGTAGAAGAACCGGTCTGCCTGTATGGATATCCGGTGAAACGATTTGAAAAGAACCAGGAACTTGCATTTTTGGAGAGAAATATCTTCCGGTACGGGTCTGGAAGGTATGATAAAGCTGTGGAGAATCTGGAAATCCATGCAGCAGGGAACCCAAGACAGGAAGCAGATGCAGTGGCAGAGGGAATCCGCAGACTGGTACGTAAAGAGCAGTACAGATACAGAGATATCGGTGTGATCGTCAGTGATATGAATGTATATGGAGACTATCTGGAACAGGCATTTGAGAATTACGGGATTCCGGTGTTTATGGATCATAAGAGAAGCATCCTGTTGAATTCATTTGTAGAATATATAAGGAGTCTTCTGAATATGGCGGAAAAGAATTTCTCTTATGAAAGTGTATTCCGCTTCTTAAGAACGAATCTTGCAGGATTCGCCTGCGAGGAAGTCGATGAACTGGAAAACTATGTGCTCGGACTGGGAATCAGGGGATATAAAGGCTGGCAGAACCGTTGGATCCGCAGATTGAAGGGGATGGAAGAAGAGGAACTGGACCGGCTGAATCATTACCGTGTACAACTGGTAGAAAAAGTGGATAACCTGATGTTTGTATTAAAACAAAAGAGGAAAACGGTGCGAGATATCACGATGGCAGTATATGAGTTCATGGTGAAGGAAAATATCCAGGAACGCCTGCAAAGAACAGAAGAAGAATTTCAGAAAGCAGGTGAGCTGGCACTGGCGAAGGAATATTCACAGGTCTACCGGATCATTATAGAATTATTTGATAAATTTGTAGAACTTCTGGGTGAGGAACCGGTGGGACTGAACGAATATTGTAAGCTTCTGGATGCAGGACTGGAAGAGGCAAGAGTCGGTGTAATTCCTCCAAGTGTGGATCAGGTAGTGGCAGGAGATATGCAGAGAACAAGATTAAAAGACATCAGGGCACTCTTTTTTCTTGGAGCCAATGACAGCTTCCTTCCCGGAGCACTTATGAGAACCGGTCTGTTAACAGAACAGGACAGAGAGAAGTTCCGGCAGGCGGATCATGCGCTGGCGGCAGGCGGAAAGGAAAAAGCATATGTCCAAAAGTTTTACCTGTATATGAACCTGACTAAGCCATCGGAGAAACTGAAGATTTATTATAGTAAAGTGTCTGCAGGAGGGAAAGCACAGCGTCCGTCTTATCTGATACAGGAATTATCAAGATTGTATCCGGAGTTAAAGGTTCAGGATGAAGAAGCAAAAAAACTAAAGGAAAAAGAACTGACGGAGAAAAGTGGAGTTGCTTATCTGATCCGTGGACTGCAGGAGAAGAATCTGGACCTCACCTGGCAGGAATTATATACCTGGTATCAGAAATCTCCGGAATGGAAAGCTGCGGTGGACCGGATTTTGCGCGCATGGTACTACAGACGTCCGGAAGATCCATTATCGGAACGTGTAGCAAGAGAACTTTATGGAGAGAATTTCGAAGGAAGCATCACGAGAATGGAACGGTATGCGACCTGTGCGTGTGCACATTTCCTTGCTTACGGGCTCCGCCTGAAGGAACGGCCGCTGTATGAATTTAAAGCAGTCGATCTGGGAAATGTCTGTCACAGGGCCCTGGAACTGTTTTCGAAAAAGGCATCGGAGGCGGGCGGTTGGACAGTATTGCCGGAAGAAGAAAGAAAAAAGCTGATCGATGCAAGTGTGGAAGAAGCAATTACAGATTATGGCAATTCTGTATTATACAGTACGGCAAGAAATGAACAGATGATCGTGCGCATGAAGCAGATGCTGGAGAGAACAGTATGGGCACTTACGAACCAGCTGAAAGCCGGGGACTTTGTGCCGGAGGCATATGAACTGCGTTTCTTCGGAGGAAAGATTGACCGCATTGATATATGTGAGACGGAAGAGCAGATATATGTCAAAGTTATGGATTACAAGACCGGAAGTAAGGCATTTGACGTGGTTGCATTGTATCATGGCTTACAATTACAGCTTATGATCTATATGGATGCAGCAGTCGAATTTCAGAAAAAGCGCCATCCGGATAAGGAGGTAATCCCGGCTGGTGTGTTCTATTACCGTATTCAGGATCCTCTGGTAGATAAGACAGAAGACAAAGAAAAAGCAGAGCGTGCGGTTCTAAAGCAGTTGAAGCCGGATGGTATCATTCCGCTTGGGACAGAGATATTAAAACATCTGGATCATAATACTTCGGGCGAATCTCTGGCAGTTCCGGTAAAATATAATAAGAACGGCAGCGTATCAGGGTATTCCAAAGTGGTTGCGGGAGAGGATTTTTCTGCAATGATGACTCATGCCAAAAAGCAGATGGAAGATACAAGAACGAAGATATTGAATGGTGAAGCAGGAGCCCTTCCTTATAAGCGTGGGCAGGAAAGTGGATGCGATTACTGTCCATACAGGCATGTCTGTGGATTCGATGTTAAAATTCCGGGATATGAATACCGTGATATCGGAACAATGGGAAAAGAAGAGGCCATGGCGGCAATGCGGATAGAACAGCGTGAATCTGAAAATGACAGGAAAGGAGGAAACCAGGAATGGGTGTGAAATGGACAGAAGAACAGCAGAAGGTCATACAACTGAGAAATCGTAATATTCTGGTGTCGGCAGCAGCAGGTTCCGGAAAGACAGCTGTTCTGGTAGAACGTATCATCACGATGCTGACAGAAGATGACCCTCCGGTGGATGTAGATAAACTTCTGATCGTGACATTTACCGAGGCGGCGGCCTCAGAGATGAAAGAAAGAATACGTCTGGCGATTGAGAAGAAACTACTGGAATACCCGGAAGATGAGCATCTGAAACAACAGGCAACACTGATCCATAATGCACAGATCACAACCATTCATAGCTTCTGCCTTTCAGTGATCCGTGATCATTTTCATGCGATTGATATCGATCCGGGATTCCGGATTGGTGAAGAAGGGGAACTGAAACTGCTAAGACATGATGTACTGGAAGAAATGCTGGAGGAAAAATATCAGGAAGGAAGTAAGAGCTTCCTTGATTTTGCAGCAGCTTACAGTACCGGGAGAGATGATAAAAAGATTGAAGATCTGATCTTGAAGATCTATGAGTTTTCCAGAAGCTATCCGGACAGTGAAGCGTGGCTGGAGTCCTGTGTGGAAGCGTACAGGATACCGGATGTCGAGACACTGGAAAAAAGCAGCTTCATGCAAAAAGTAATGGCAGATATAAGGAAGAATCTGGAGGATGCCAGAGAATTGCTGGCTCAGGCAGAGATGATTGCGTTAAGTCCGGATGGTCCGGCGGTGTATGAAGCAACGTTGGATAAGGATATGCAGGTGATTGAAGAATTGTCAGCTATCCGGTCTTATGAGAAGATGGCGGAAGCATTTACGAATGTAAAATGGGCGAGGATTGCGGCAAACAAAGATCAGACAGTATTAGAAGAAAAGATCGAACAAGTCAAGAAGATTCGGGAACTTGTAAAGGGAATTGTAAAGAATATCAGCGGGCAGTATTTTTATGAAAGTCCGCAGGAACTGGTGGAGGATTTGAAAATGTGTGCTCCGGCGATGGAAGAGCTGGGGAATCTTGTGCGGCTGTTTGGAGAAAAGTTTGAAGAGCAGAAGCGGGCACAGAACATCATTGATTTTTCGGATATGGAACAATATGCACTGCGTATCCTGACAGAAAAATCAGAAGATGGGTTTGTACCATCAAAAATAGCGCAAGAATATCAGAACCAGTTTCATGAAGTTATGATCGATGAGTATCAGGACAGCAATCTGATTCAGGAAGCAATCCTTAACAGTGTATCAACCTGCAGAAGCGGCAGGTATAATATCTTTATGGTAGGAGATGTAAAGCAGAGTATTTACAGATTCCGTCTGTCGAGACCGGAATTATTTCTGGAAAAGTTTTATACATATAATATAGAAGAAAGTCAGACTCAGAGAATTGATCTGCACAGAAACTTCCGAAGCCGGAAGGAAGTGCTGGAGAGTGCCAACGCGATATTCCGGCAGATCATGACGGAGAAGCTGGGCGGGATCGTCTATGATGAGCAGGCGGCATTGTATCCGGGGGCAGAATATCCGGAGACAGAGAATCTTAAGACAGAGATTCTGTTAATGGACAGTGACCTGGATGAATATCAGAAAACGGATGGGGATACATCAAAAGGAATTGCCTCAGAAAGGGAACTGGAGGCTCGTATGATTGCCATGCGTATCCGCGAACTATTGCGTTCGCAGAAAGTCGTGGATAAGGAGACCGGCGAACTCAGAAATGTGCGTTATTCGGATATTGTGATCCTGACAAGAAGTATCAAAGGATTTGCCGATGTATTTACAGAAGTGTTGAACCGTGAAGGTATCCCTGCTTATGCGGGAACCAGTGAAGGGTATTTTCAGACACAGGAGGTAGGTGTACTTCTGGATTATCTGAGGGTTCTGGATAATCGGAGACAGGATATTCCGCTGGCAGCAGTGCTGCGTTCTGCATTTGCAGAAATGTCGGATGAAGAGATGGCAGAGATAAGGTGTATGTATCCGGATAAGCCGTTCTTTGAGAGTGTGGCAGAGTACAGAGTACATGGGCGTGAACAAAAGATCCGGGAAAAGCTGGAAAAGTGCCTGGGACAGATGGACGAATTACGCCTGATCGTACCATATACACCGATGCATGAACTTTTATGGAAGATACTGGACAGAACGGGATATGGGGATTATGTGGCAGCAATGCCTGGTGGAGCACAGCGCAGAGCGAATCTGGATATGCTGATTGAAAAAGCCAGAGCATATGAAGCAACCAGTTATAAAGGATTGTTTCATTTTGTGAGATACATCGAACAACTACAAAAGTATGACGTGGATTATGGTGAGGCGAGCATAGAAGATGAATATGCGGATACAGTGAGGGTAATGACGATTCACAAAAGCAAAGGATTGGAATTTCCTGTCGTGATCACAGCCGGAATGGGAAAGCGTTTCAATATGCAGGATGCAAGAAGTGCGGTGGCACTCCATGCCGGTATGGGAGTCGGGCTGGATGCAGTGGATCTGGAATACCGTACGAAGATTCCAAGTATCATCAAAAAAGTGATACAAAAGGAGGAAGCATTAGAGAGTCTCGGGGAAGAATTGCGTGTATTATATGTAGCCCTGACGCGTGCGAAAGAGAAACTGATCATTACAGGAACGCTTTCAAAACCAGAGGATAAGATTGCCGGGTATCAGATGTTCAGGAAAGATACAGAAGGGACATTATCATTTTCTCAGCTTAGTCATGCCTCCACATACTGGGACTGGATATTGCCAGCAGTGTTAAAGTGCAGGGAGGAGCTGTTCAGAATACAGATCCTGCATATAGCGGATGTGGTAAAAGAAAGCATAGAGGAAGAAGAAAAGAGCGGTCTTTCAAGAACTGTTCTTGAAAACTGGAATGTAGAAGAAATCTATGAGCCTGGCTTGCATGAGATGATGCAGGAACAGTTTGCATTTTCCTATCCCTATGAAAAGAGCAGTGAAAGGAAGCTGAAATTCACTGTCACGGAACTGAAAAAAAGAGCCTATGAGATTGCATCAGACGAAAGAGAGGAGGAACAGGGAGAATGTTTCTATGAAGAACCGGAAGTGGTGCCGCTTTTGCCCCGGTTTATGCGGCAGGAAGAAGGTCTGACAGGGGCACCGAGAGGTACGGCATACCACCGGGTGATGGAGCTGTTAGATTTTGCAGGGATGCAGAAATACGGGAATAAGCAGTGGTTCGGCGGTTGGCTGGAAGAACAGGTGCGGCATGGAAGGCTGGAAGAAGAAGCAGCAGGATGTATCCGGCAGGCAGATATCCTGGAATTTCTGCAATGTAATTCGGGAAAGCGGATGCAGGAAGCAGCCCGAAAGCAGAAACTTTACAGAGAACAGCCATTTGTACTCGGTGTGGATGCAAAAGAGCTGTATCCTGAGGAAGAAGACGGGGAACTGATCCTGATACAGGGAATCATAGATGCTTATTTTGAAGAACCGGATGGATTGGTTGTGCTGGATTATAAGACGGATAAGGTGAATAACGGAAAAGAACTGGCAGAGAAATATCAGGAGCAGTTACGTTATTATGCGAAGGCACTGGAACAGATGTCTGGGAAAAAAGTAAAAGAAAAGATCATCTATTCATTTACTTTAAAAAAAGAGATTTGTATAGAATAGTATATTGGGGAATATATCAGAAACAGGGAAGTACATCCGAAGTCACGGGTGTACTTTTTTTGCGATATCTTACAATTTTGTAACATACATAATATATGTTGACACACTATATTATATGACGTATAATATATGTAACAAAATAATATGAAATCATAGTGCGAAAAGGAGTGAGGGCATGGTTTTTAATACAGGTGCAGCTCTTCTGGATGCAATTGTGCTGGCGGTAGTATCGCGGGAAGATGAAGGAACATATGGATACAAGATTACGCAGGATGTAAGAAAAGCAATCGATGTATCAGAATCTACATTATATCCGGTACTTCGAAGGCTGCAGAAAGGGGAATATCTGGAAGTCTATGACAGGCAGTTTGATGGAAGAAACAGACGTTATTATAAAGTTACAGAAACCGGAAGAACCCAGCTTATCATGTACCGGAAAGAGTGGAAAGAATATTCCGGGAAGATTAATGAATTATTTGAGGGAGGGATATTAGAATGAATCGAATAGAGTTTATGGAAGCATTATCCGGACTTTTGCAGGACATTCCGGAAGAGGACAGAATGGATGCATTAAAGTATTACAACGATTATTTTGATGATGCAGGAGCAGAGAATGAAAAGAATGTGATAGACGAACTGGAAAGTCCTGAAAAAGTGGCTGCAAAGATCAAGGCAGACAGAGAGGATCCGGAAGATGAAAAAGCTGGAATGCCGATGGAGCAGGAAAATAAACCATGGACGAATAAATGGTTAAAAATGATTCTGATCGTGGCGATCATTCTGATTGGGTGTCCGGTTATCGTTCCTGTAGCAATTGGCCTTCTGGCAGCAATTGCAGGAATCCTCATTGCAGCATTTACATTCTTTGTCACAATTGTGATAGGTTTTGCGGCAATTGTGATCGTGGCGATCGTTCTGACGGCAGCAGGTATTGGAAGTATGTTTGTGAATATAGGAGTCGGTCTTGCACTATTCGGAGCCGGTATGATACTGATTGCTGTTGGTGCGATCGGAACCGTGGCAGGGATAAGACTTTGTATCATTGTATTTCCAGGGATGATCAGAGGAATTGTATGGATTCTCAGAAAACCATTTCACAGGAAGGCGGTGGCGTAAGATATGAAAAAAAGATGGAAAATATTCTGGATCGTATGTGGCACATGTTTCCTGATCGGGATCATATGCTGTGGCGCAGCGTGGGGAATTGGGACAACAATGGATGATATCATGCATGGATTCCCGGAAGAAATGAAATGGGGATCAAAAGTTACAAAATATATCGTCACAGATAAGTGGGACCAGGATGATGATGACTGGGACAATGATGACTGGGACAATGATGACTGGGATGATGATGACTGGGATGATGATGACCGGTATGATGAGCAGGATGACTGGGATGATGATGACGAAAGACGTGATAATATGAATGGTATAGCAAATATACTTGAAAACAACGGAAAGGCTTCATATAAAGATATCAATTCGATTAAGAGTAATGTTTATACAGGAAGTATTCATTTGAAAAAGGGGACGGATACGGATGTAATTACGGTAGAAAGCATAGATATTAATGAAAAACTGGGCTTTCGTGCATTTGAAAAAGATGGAATCTTATATTTGACTTCAAATAAAAAGATTAAAAAAAGTAATAACATTGGAAAAGGCACAATTACCGTGACGATCCCGGAAAACATGGCATTTAACGAAATAGAACTGAATATGAAAGCCGGAAAATTAAAAGCGGATCAGATCAGAACGAAAAATCTGGAGGTAAATGCCGGAGCAGGAGAAGTGAATATCCTTGAGTTTCAGGCAGAGGAGGCAGAATTTGTATGTGGTGCCGGATCCGTCACAGCATCAGGAGATGCCGGAAAGAAATTAGAAGCAGACTGTGGTGTGGGAGAACTTTTGCTGAATTTAAAAGGTGTAAAAGAAGATTATAATTACGATCTGGAATGTGGTATTGGAGAAATCAGATGTGCAGATGAGAGCTATTCTGGATTTGGAAAAGACTATACGATAGACAATCATGCGGCAAAAAATATGGAAATCGAATGTGGTATTGGACAGATTACTGTGAAATATATGAATCAGATGTAAAAAAGAAGGAGATACAGGAGGTAACAAAATGGATGGAAAAAGATTATACCGGTCAAAAAAAGACAGAATGATATGCGGTGTGTGTGGCGGAATTGCAAATTATTTTAATATTGATCCGACACTGGTAAGACTGGCATTTGTGTTGATTGCAATGGGAGCAGGTTCGGGGATTCTTGCATATATAATAGCGGCGATCATTATACCAGATGAAGATTAAAGCAGCAGAAATGTATAGGTAAAGGAAATCAGGGCATAATGAAAGAAAAACGAAAGGAATCAATCATTATGCCGGCAAAAAAGAAACATCCCGTCCGTTTGGAAGAACTTACTCCGGATGAAAAAGTAAAATATGAAATTGCTGAAGAACTTGGTCTGTTAGACAGAGTGATGCAGGACGGATGGAAATCACTTACATCAAAAGAAACAGGAAAAATCGGCGGTCTGATCACGAAAAAGAAGCGTCAGACTGGCAACAATGAAAAAAATGACAAAAATATTACGAATGTTAATTAGTATGAATATTATGTAATAAAGGTTGAAAAGGAAATATCCATTTGCTATAATCGAACAACTGGTAAAAGAGTTAGCAGGTGAGGATATGAACGAGAAGATTAATGTTTTAGGTGTAAATATAGACAGTTTTACAGCGAAAGAAGCCATGAAGGAAACAATTGCATTTCTGGAATCTGAACTTGTGAGTGTGATAGATGTTGTATCGGTAGATGCGCTGATGCAGATGAACGATCTCCCGGAACTGAAAGAAAAGATGAATGAATTTGATATGATATTGCCGGGGGAAAAGCTGATCCTTGAAGCAGCGGAAGAACCGGAACTGCCGGAAGAGATTAATATGAAATTGTATCTGAAGATGTTTATGCGCTATCTGCATAAGAACCATAAAAGACTCTATCTGCTGGTAGAGTCAGAAGAAGAAGGGCAGGAGGCATTCCGGTATCTGCAGAAGGCATATAGTGGGGTTCAGTTAGTTGGGTTGGCGAAGGTATCTGCAGAAGGCAGAGCGGATGATATGCTGGTGAATGCGATCAACGGAAGTGAAGTGGATTGTGTCCTTTCGGCATTATCGGTTCCATTACAGGAAGATTTTATTGCAAAAAACAGAAATCTTCTGGATGCAAGAGTTTGGATCGGAGTTGGAAAGAAGATATTCTCGCCACGTAAGCCGGGATTCGGTCAGGGGAAAATTGCAAAGTATCTCTTGAATCACATTTTCAGACGTGAAATGGAAAAAAATAAGCTGAAAATGAAATCCTAAGAAAAATATAAGAAAGTTATTTCGTCACTATGTCTATGCAATAAATATGTACAAAATGTAAAAAAACTGAGGAAATCACCAAAAAAGTGTGATTTCCTCTTTATTTTTTTGGTTATATATATTAAGATAAGATTTGACGATATGTATTTTGTAGATTATTGTAGTGAATTTGTTGTGTAAAATGCATATTGAAAAGAGTGGAGGAGATGGAATATGATATCTAATCAAATACTTCAAAATACAATTGAAGGATTGAAAGGGATTACACGAATTGACTTTTGCGTGATGGACACAGACGGTAAATCTCTTGCAAGCACATTCTCAGAACAGGAGAACTACGTAGAGGAGGTACTTTCCTTTGTTGAATCCCCGGCAGACAGTCAGGTCGTGCAGGGATATCAGTTTTTTAAGATTTTTGATGAACATCAGCTGGAATACATACTTCTTGCCAATGGGGGAAGTGATGATGTTTACATGGTAGGCAAGATCGCGGCCTTTCAGATTCAGAATCTTCTTATCGCATATAAAGAAAGATTTGATAAGGACAATTTTGTTAAAAACCTGTTGCTGGATAATCTGCTGCTGGTAGATATTTACAACCGTGCTAAGAAATTACATATTGACACAGAAGTAAGACGTGTTATCTTTATTATTGAAACAAAGCATGAAAAAGATACGAATGCGCTCGACAACGTGAGAACACTTCTTGGTAACCGTACCAGGGATTTTGTGACAGCTGTTGATGAGAAGAATATTATCGTGGTAAAGGAACTGGAACCGAATGATGGCCATGCGGAACTGGAGAAGATTGCGGAGAATATGTATACGCTCCTGAAAGAAGATGGAGAAGAAGATATTCTGATAGCATATGGAACAGTTGTCGGTGATATCAAAGAAGTTTCAAAATCATATAAAGAAGCCAAATTAGCTCTTGATGTTGGTAAGATATTCTTCAGTGAACGCAGCGTTATTGCATACAGTGCTTTGGGAATTGGACGTCTGATCTATCAGCTGCCGATTCCACTTTGTAAGATGTTCATACGTGAGATTTTTGAGGGAAAATCGCCGGATGATTTTGATGAGGAGACATTGATAACGATCAATAAATTCTTTGAGAATAATCTGAACGTATCAGAAACATCCAGACAATTATATATACACCGTAATACACTGGTATACAGACTGGATAAACTGCAGAAGAGTACCGGTCTGGATCTGCGTGTGTTTGAAGACGCCATTACATTTAAAATCGCACTTATGGTAGTGAAGTATATGAAGTATATGGAGTCGCTGGAGTATTAATAATCAGGAGGAACTTATGATTGAACTAAGAGAAGTAACGAAAGAGTACTCAAAAGGGGTTGCAGCCCTGAATGGAATCAATCTGAAGATTGAACAGGGTGAATTTGTGTTTATCGTGGGAGACAGCGGATCTGGTAAGTCTACGTTGATTAAACTTATCATGAAAGAGCTGGAGCCTACATCTGGAACAATTATCGTAAATGGTAATAACTTAAGCCGTATGAAACATCGGAGAGTGCCGATGTACAGAAGAAATATCGGTGTTGTATTCCAGGATTTCCGTCTGTTAAAGGATCGCAATATCTATGAAAATATTGCGTTTGCACAGAGAGTCACAGAGACATCTACAAGAATTATCAAGAAAAAAGTACCGGCGGCATTGTCACTGGTAGGGCTTGCCCAAAAATACAAGGCATTTCCAAAGGAATTATCCGGTGGTGAGCAACAGAGAGTTGCAATCGCAAGAGCAATCGTGAATGAACCTGCAATTCTGCTTGCAGATGAGCCTACCGGTAACCTGGATCCAACAAATTCATGGGAGATTATGAAACTGTTGGAAGAGGCAAATGACAGAGGAACTACGGTTCTGGTCGTTACGCATAACCAGGAAATCGTGAACGAAATGCAGAAGCGGGTTGTTACAATGAAAAAAGGTGTCATTGTAAGCGACGAGAAAAAAGGTGGGTACAAGCATGAGAATTAGTACAATAGGATATTCGATGAAACAAGGAGTTAAGAACATCCGCAGAAATAAGATGTTTTCCATTGCTTCGATTGCAACGATGGCGGCATGCATCTTCCTGTTTGGACTGTTCTATTCCATGGTAATGAACTTTAATTATATCGTGGAAAAAGCAGAAGAAGGTGTGGCGATCACAGTATTTTTCAACGAAGATACAACACAGGAACAGAAAGATTCGATTGGTGCCCAGCTTAAGAAAGAGGACGGCGTACTGAAAGTGAATTATGTAAGTGCAGACGAAGCATGGAACAAGTTCAAAGGTCAGTACTTTGGAGAGTCCAGCGATCTGGCGGAAGGATTTAAGAGTGATAACCCGCTTGCAAATTCTGACAACTATGAAGTGTATCTTTCGGATGTGTCAAAGCAGAAGAGCGTTGTATCTTTTGCAAAATCACTGGAAGGCGTACGTAAAGTCAACAAATCAGATGTGGTAGCAAAGACGTTGTCGAGCGTGAATAAGCTGGTGGGCTATGTGTCCGTAGCAATTATTGCAATTCTGCTTGCAGTATCTGTTTTCCTGATCAGTAATACAGTTACTATGGGTATTACAGTAAGACGTGAAGAGATTGCGATCATGAAGTATATCGGTGCAAAAGACGGATTCGTCCGTGCTCCGTTTGTAATCGAAGGTCTGATCATTGGAGCTGTAGGAGCGGTTATTCCGCTGGTACTTCTGTACTTTATGTATGATAAAGTAATTACATATATTATGACAAAATTCAGCCTGCTGAATAACATTATAGACTTCCTTCCGGTAGCAACTGTTTACAGAACATTGCTTCCAATCGGAATCGCCTTAGGTGTGGGAATCGGTTTTGTTGGAAGTTTCTTTACAATCCGCAAGCATTTGAAGGTATAATGTTTCTGATCCGGAAAGGAACGACATATGATAAATAGAAAGAAGATGATAAGTCTTCTGCTGACAATGGCATTTACATGTGGAATGTTCATGCCGGCGTATGCAACTGAGATAGATGACACAAAGAAAAAAGCAGAAGAGCTGGAGAACAAGAAAAAAACTGCCGAGAGTGAGAAGACATCTCTTGCCAATCAACTGAATGATCTGGTAAATGAGATGGAAAAGACAAAGAAAAAAATCTCGGATAAGGAAAGTGAAATTTCGAATAAAGAAGACGAGCTGATTCTTGCAAAGGCAAATGAAAATGATCAGTATGAAAGCATGAAAAAGAGAATCCGTTTTATGTATGAGAACGGAAATACCGGATTTATTGAAATCCTATGCTCTTCTAAATCAATCGGAGAATTTTTGAATAATGCAGAATATATCAGTACGATATCTGGTTATGACAGAAATATGCTGGTGGAGTTTCAGAAGGTTGTAACAGATGTGGAGAATCAGGAAGCAGAGCTTAAGAAAGAATACAAACAACTGCAGACAATGCAGGATGATCTGATCGCAAAACAGGATAATGTCAATCAACTGCTGACGAGCAAACAAAGCGAGATACAGAAGCTGGACAGTGAACTTGGCGATACAAAGAATAAGCTGGCTCAGTTAGAAGCAGCGGCAGCCGCAGCTGAGAAAAAACAAAAAGAGGCAGCCGAAGCAGCGGCAGCAGCGAAAAAAGCGCAGGCAGCAGCGGCATCTAAGAATACAAGTTCATCTTCAAGCTCTGCCGGTTCGCCGGTTGTATCAGGGAATGGAACGTTTACCCATCCTTGTCCGGCCGGGTATATCTCAAGTCCATTTGGCTATAGAACACAGCCGATTGCAGGAGCAAGCACGAATCATAAAGGAATTGATTTTGCAGCTGCAACAGGAACACCAATCTATGCAGCGGCAGCAGGAACTGTGATCTCAGCAGGATATGCAGGAAATGCAGGAAATCTGCTGGTAATCAATCATGGTAACGGTCTGCTGACATATTACATGCATTGCAGTAAGATTTATGTAAGTGCAGGGCAGAAAGTCAGCAAAGGACAGAATGTTGCGGCAGTGGGAACAACTGGTAATTCGACCGGACCGCATCTTCATTTTCAGGTAATGTTGAATGGAACACCGGTCAATCCGGCAAACTATCTGTAATAAAAGACAGATCATAGTAAGAGGCAGATAAATGAAAAACAGAAATAGTTTTTTGAAAGGGGCGCTTTGTGGCGCCCTTGCTATGTTATTGGCAGCGGGACTTGTGTCCTGCGGATTAAAAGTAAATAGTGGAAGCAGCGATATCACATCCAAAACAGAGGATAAGATATCGGAATTACAGAACCTGGTCAGGAAGCATTATATGGGGGACGTAAAAGAGAAGAATCTGGAAGATGGAATCTATAAAGGCTATATCAATGGGCTGAATGATCCATATTCGGTATATTATAACAAGAAAGAGACGAAAGAATTATATGAATCGACCGGTGGGGAATATTCCGGAATCGGTGCTGTGATGTCTCAGAACACGGAGACAGGAGTGATTACCCTGGTTCAGATATATAAGGATTCTCCGGCTGAGAAAGCAGGACTTAAGGACAATGATATCCTGTATAAGGTAGAAGGAAAAGAAGTAACAGGAAAAGACCTTTCGAAAGTTGTAAGTAAAGTAAAAGGTGAAAAAGGAACAACAGTAGAGCTTACCGTATTAAGAGGAGAAAATGCGAAGGAGGTAACTGTGACTGCTACAAGAGACACTGTGCAGGCACAGACGATAGAGTATAAGCTGATGGATGACAAGATCGGTTATATCAGAGTGTCTGAATTCGATACGGTAACCTATGATCAGTACGAAGAAGCACTGGATGATCTTGAGAAGCAGGGAATGACAGGATTAGTGGTGGATCTGCGTAATAATCCGGGAGGTTCACTCAGTACGGTATGTGATATGCTGGATCGGATGCTGCCAAAGGGACTGATCGTTTATACAGAAGACAAAGATGGCAAAAAGACAGAGATGAAATCTGATGAAGAGCATCAGTTTACCAAGCCGCTGGCAGTTCTGGTAAATGGTAACAGTGCCAGCGCATCAGAAATCTACTCCGGTGCAATCCAGGATTATGGAATCGGTAAGATTGTAGGAACCCAGACATATGGAAAGGGTGTTGTACAGCAGATTTTTGATCTGGATGACGGAACAGCTGTAAAACTTACGATTGCAGAGTATTTTACTCCAAAGGGAAGAAGCATTAATGGAAAAGGAATTACACCGGATGTAAAAATCAAGTACCAGAGCGATGAAGAAAATCCGGATGCAGATAACCAGCTTGAAAAAGCAGTAGAGACAGTAAAGGCACAGATGAAGTAATGGTGTGCCGGCAATGACATGGCAGAAGAAGAGTTTGGAAGGGAATGCAGTTAGGCATTCCCTTTTAGTATGCCTTATGGTAAAATATAAATAATGTAAAATTAAGATGATACATGTAAATAGGAGGAAAAGACATTGATTAATCAGTTAGTAGCCAACATAAAGAAGACAGGAGCACCGATCGTAGTAGGTCTGGATCCAATGTTAAACTACATTCCGGAACAGGTTCAGCAGAAAGCGTTTGCAGAGTATGGTGAGACACTGGAAGGTGCCGCTGAAGCAATCTGGCAGTTCAATAAAGAAATCGTAGATAAGACGTATGACCTGATCCCGGCAGTAAAACCACAGATCGCGATGTATGAACAATTCGGTCTTCCGGGACTTGCGGCATTTAAGAAGACGGTAGATTACTGTAAGGAAAAAGGACTGGTTGTCATCGGAGATATAAAAAGAGGAGATATTGGTTCTACATCTGCAGCTTATGCGGTTGGTCATATTGGAAAAGTGAAAGTAGGAAGCAAGACATATGCACCATTTGACGAAGACTTTGTAACAGTCAATCCATACCTTGGTTCAGACGGAGTCAATCCATTCCTGGATGTATGCAAAGAAGAAAAGAAGGGAATCTTTGTCCTTGTTAAGACTTCCAATCCATCCAGCGGAGAATTCCAGGATCAGAAGATTGATGGGCGTCCGCTGTATGAACTGGTCGGAGAGAAAGTGGCTGCATGGGGATCAGAAGTCATGGGTGATGAGTACAGTTATGTAGGAGCAGTAGTTGGAGCAACTTATCCGGAGATGGGAAAAGTACTTAGAAAAGTAATGCCGAAGGCATATATTCTAGTTCCTGGTTACGGTGCACAGGGGGGAAAAGGAAAAGATCTGGTACATTTCTTTAATGAAGATGGATTGGGAGCAATCGTGAACTCTTCAAGAGGAATCATTGCGGCATACAAGCAGGAGCAGTATGCAAAGTTTGGAGCTGAGAACTTTGGTGATGCATCCAGAGCAGCAGTTGAAACTATGGTAGCAGACATCAAGGGAGCACTTGAGAACAGATAAGGTCTGATCTGACAAAAAAGACAGATAAAAAACGTATGACAGAGTAATCTTAACAGGAGATAAAGGAAGATGGAAAAAAAGAAAGAACAGGCGAAAGTTCTGTCACAGGAGATGCTGGCAGACGGGATCTACAGTCTGTGGATTGAGACAGAAGCAGCACGGACTGCCAGACCGGGACAGTTTGTATCTGTATACACGGCAGATGCAAGCAAATTACTTCCGCGTCCGATCAGTATCTGTGAAATAGATAAAGAGGGAAAAAAATTAAGACTGGTATACCGTGTAACCGGAGAAAAGACCGGAACAAAACAGTTCTCGGAATTAAAGGCAGGAGATACGGTGCCGGTGATCGGACCTCTGGGAAATGGATTTCCATATGAGAAAGCAGAAGGAAAGAAAGTATTCCTGATGGGTGGAGGAATCGGTGTTCCGCCAATCCTGGAACTTGCCAAACAGATGCAGTGCGAAGAAAAGCAGATTGTTGTCGGCTACAGAGATGCACATACATTCCTGAAAGACGAATTTGAACAGAACGGGACCTTATATATTTCCACAGAGGACGGAAGTGTAGGAACAAAAGGGAATGTCATGGATGCTATCCGTGAGCAGAATCTGGATGCAGATATGATATTTGCATGCGGACCGACACCAATGCTGCGGGCGATCAAGACTTATGCAGAAGAGAAGGGGATCGAATGCTATATTTCTCTGGAAGAGAGAATGGCATGCGGAATCGGAGCCTGTCTGGCATGTGTCTGCAAGACAAAGGAAAAAGATGCACACAGCAACGTGAATAACAAGAGAATCTGTAAAGACGGACCAGTATTCTTATCTACGGAGGTGGATTTATAATGGATATGAAAGTAAATATTGCCGGCGTAGAGTGGAAGAATCCGGTTACAGTGGCTTCCGGTACATTTGGTTCGGGAGAAGAATTCGGTGAGTTTGTCGATCTGAACCGTCTCGGAGCGGTGACGACCAAGGGAGTCGCAAATGTCCCGTGGCCGGGTAATCCGACACCACGTGTAGCTGAAGTATACGGCGGGATGATGAATGCGATCGGACTTCAGAATCCGGGAATTGATCTGTTCTGCAAAAGAGATATCCCGTTTCTGAAGAAATATGATACGAAGATCATTGTGAATGTCTGCGGGCATGCGCCGGAGGAATATCTTGCGGTTGTTGAGCGGCTGGCGGATGAGCCGATCGATATGATGGAGATCAATATTTCGTGCCCGAATGTAAATGCGGGATTCCTTGCGTTTGGACAGGACGCAAAGCATGTAGAAGAACTGACGGCTCAGATCAAAAAAATCGCAAAACAGCCGATCATCATGAAACTGACACCAAATGTTACGGATATTACAGAGATCGCAAAGGCGGCAGAAGCCGGCGGAGCAGATGCCCTGTCGCTGATCAATACATTGACGGGGATGAAGATCGATATCAATCGCAGAACATTTGCGGTAGCTAATAAGACCGGCGGCGTATCGGGACCGGTTGTACATCCAATCGCAGTCCGTATGGTATACCAGACGGCGCAGGCGGTCAATATTCCGATTATCGGAATGGGAGGAATTGCTACACCGGAAGATGCAATCGAGATGATCCTTGCAGGAGCATCCGCAGTATCTGTGGGAACCGCGAATTTCTATAATCCAAATGCAACAATAGAGATCATTGACGGAATCGAAGCATATATGAAGAAAAATGGATTTGAATCCGTGAAAGATATGGTTGGTATTGTAAAATAATGATAAAGAGACACTGCTATCGGCAATGTCTCTTTTTTCTTGGAAATATGTAAGGAAAATATAAGAAAAACCGTGAACGGTAAAAATACGGGTGCCTGTATGGCAAATGCTATAATAAAAACATGACTGACAGTCAGTTTTTTGAGTAGATTTTCAGAAATGTTTTTGTTATACTGATATGTATATGACGATACCAAAGGAGGATGTGTGGATGAAGAAATCATTTCAGATTTTCAAAAGAGATCTCGGCCGGTTATTCCGTAACCGTGCGGCGGTACTGATCCTGGTTGGAATCAGTGTACTGCCGTCTCTTTATGCATGGTTTAATATCGCTGCCAATATGGACCCGTACGGGAATACCAAAGGAATTCAGGTAGCGATTGCCAATGAGGATAAAGGTGCCGACAGTGAGCAGATGTCACTGGACGCAGGACAAAATATTGTAGATAATCTGAAGAAAAATGACCAGCTTGGCTGGAAGTTTGTAGATGCAAAAGAAGCAAAAAAAGGAGTAAGATCCGGAAAATATTATGCGGCGATCGTAATACCGGATAATTTCAGCGAATCGCTTCTGAGCATTTTATCGGGAGATATCAAACAGCCGGAGCTGGATTATTATATTAATGAAAAGAAAAATGCGATCGCCCCGAAGATCACAGATACAGGTGCAGGCACGATCCAGCAGGAGATCAATGACACCTTTTCTTCGGTGGCGGCAGAATCCATTTCAAAGCTGCTGAGTGAAAAAGCAGGAGATATCGCAGGAAGAGTGACGGAGGGAAATTCGAGTCTGATCCGGGCGGTTGCCGAGACAAGGAAGAATCTGGAAGAATATAACAAAGTGCTGGAAAATTTTCAGAAAACGGTGGATAAGTCAGATGAAGTGATCCAGAATGCGGTGAAAACACTGGATCAGGTCAATGCATCGGCAAAATCGGGAGTGCAGACACTTTCAGATAGCGGAACGGTACTTTCAGACACAAGAACAGCAGTAGGAATATTTTCGACACAGTTCTCGGATAGTATGTCGAACGGCGAGACGCTTCTGAATAATACCTATGTGTCTGCATCGGCAAAACTGGGCATATTCGAGACGAAGGCAGGACAGGCTCTGACAGCAGTAGACGGAAGCCTGACAACAGCATCCACTCTCCTTACCAGGAATCAGGAATTACTGAGTCAGTTAAAAGCGCTGAATGAACAGATTCAGGGAAATACAGAATTATCACAGCAGTTTTCGGCATTGATCGCACAAAAGATTTCCGAACTGGAGAGCCAGAATGCGTCCCTTCAGGGGCTGGTGGCTTCATTGAAGAATGGCAATAAAGGAATTCAGAATGCAGTGACAACAGCGCAGAGTACACGGACATCTCTGGAAAAGCTTGCAAAAGACAGCAAGGAAAGTCTGCAGGATTACCGCAGTAATTTTGCACAGACATTAATGCCGCAATTGAACCAGTCACTGGACAGTCTGGCTTCATTAAGCGGAAGCCTGGCCTCAACACTGGATGGTGTAGAACCAACGGTTGAACAGATGAAGAGTATCCTGAATCAGCTCAACAGCAGCTTGAAAGACAGTGCCTCGGCACTGGGACAGACAAAAGAGGTGCTGAAGCGGGTAGATGAATCACTGGCTTCGGTTCAGGACGATCTGGGAGCATTGCAAAGTTCACAGATATATCAGAAACTGACCTCTCTGGAGGGGATTGATGCGGATTCCATTGCTGGTTTTATGTCTTCGCCGGTAAGTATTCAGTCGAAAGTATTGTATGATGTGGAAAATTATGGATCGGGTATGACACCGTTTTATACCAATCTGGCATTGTGGGTAGGCGGACTGATCCTGGTATCCATTCTGAAACAGGAAGTGGATAGAGACGGGAAGATTCACAGATTTACGGCATCACAGGCTTATTTTGGCAGATGGATGTTATTCATGGCGGTAGGCCTGGTACAGGGTCTGATCGTGTGTCTGGGCGATATTGTACTTCTGAAAGTACAATGCGTACACCCGGTCGCATTCGTATGTGTAGGCATCTTCTGTTCCTTTATCTATGTAAATCTGATCTATGCACTGGCACTTACGTTCAAGCATATCGGAAAAGCACTGGGAGTTGTACTGGTTATTTTACAGATCCCGGGATCGGCAGGAACATATCCGATCGAGATGACACCTGCATTTTTCCAGAAACTTCATCCGCTGCTTCCTTTCACATATGGAATCAGTGCAATGCGTGAATGCATTGCCGGTATGTATGGAGCGAATATCTGGAGATATCTGGGAATACTGGCAATCTTCTTCCCGATATCGATTTTCATCGGTCTGGTACTTCGTCCGCTGCTTATGAATCTGAATCATTTGTTCGATAAGCGGCTGTCAGAGACAGAACTGATGCTGGGAGAGACGGAAACAGCAGAGCGGAAACGGCCGGAACTGACCATGATGATGAAGACGTTAATGGAAGATGATGAGTGGAAACAGGAATTCCTGGAAAGATCAGAGAAATTCGAGAAGCGTTATCCGAAGATGATCCGCTTTGGATTCCTTGGAATGATCATTATCCCGCTCATTTTCCTGATACTGATGTTCAGCCTGGAATCCAAACTGGTATTTCTGGTGTTATGGATTGTATCGCTGATCGCGCTTGCACTGTATCTGATCTGTGTAGAATATATACACGATAAGATGTTAAAACAGCTTGCTGCCACAGGAATGACAACAGAAGATCTGATACGGGGAATAAAGGAGGAAAAAGGCGTATGAAAAATATATGGGAAATTTTTCGGAGGGATATAAAACGGATTAAAAATAATGTGATCGCTATGATCGTCATTATGGGGATCACCGTTGTTCCCTGCCTTTATGCCTGGTTTAATATTGCAGCAAGCTGGGATCCATATAAAAATACAGGAAACTTAAAAGTTGCGGTGGCAAGCGTGGATAAGGGGTATGAAGGCAGCCTGATTCCGCTCGAACTGAATATGGGAGATCAGGTACTGACATCGCTTCGCAGTAATTCGCAGCTTGACTGGGTATTTACCAGCAAGAAAAAAGCAGTATCCGGAGTAAAATCCGGAAAATACTATGCGGCGATCGTGATACCGGAAAACTTCAGTACAGATATGATGAGTCTGTTCTCTGAAAATATCAGTAAACCAAGTATCACATACTATTCGAATGCAAAAGAAAATGCGATCGCACCGAAGGTTACAGATAAAGGAGCAAGCGCGATCCAGAGACAGGTCAATGAAGTATTTATTGAAACGATCAGTGATACGGTTATTGCTTCTTTCAAAGCAGTTACTAATGTGGCAGATCAGAATGGAGTAGAATCCATTGCAGGGAATCTGGCAAATAATCTGGACCAGATCGGTTCGGACCTGAATGTGGCATCTGCGACATTAAGTTCCTTTGCGGGAATGACGACATCTGCACAGCAGCTTCTGGATACGACAGGCACATTTCTGAAAGAGACACAGAACCGTTCGGATAAGACAACAGATTCCCTGAAGACGACACAGAAATCATTCAGCGGAATTGAAGGAACGATCAGCGGTGCAACGGATGGTGTAAATGCGGCACTGAATTCCGGGAAGGAATTTTATTCACAGATGTCCGGGATCATTGATTCCGCATTTGCATCCAATTCACAGAGTGCGGCAGATGTAGCGGCGACATTGAACACTCTGGCATCCAGCGTGGAAAAGGTAACAGCCGCCTATCAGTCACTGCAGAATTCGGTAGATGATATGGCGGATAAAGTGAGCGGACTTGGCAATACGAAACTGAATGCATTGCTCGGCAACATTTCAGGGAAGCTCGGTGAGACAATTGCAACACAGACAGAGCTTAAGAATCAGTTACAGAGCACGGCATCCTCTCTGACAGATGCATCCGGCACAGCAATCCAGAATAAAGCAGAGCTGGATAAACTGGTAAAAGAAAGTGCGGACAGTCTTGCAAATGTGAAATCCGACTATGAAAAGAATGTAAAAAACAGTTTGGATAAGCTTTCCAAATCCATGGGAGATACCAGCAGCAGTCTGGGCAGTCTGATGGATCAGCTGGATGCAAGTGTGGATGGAGTCTATGATCTGTCATCTTCGGCTTCCGCAGATCTGACACAGATCAATAAGGCACTGGATCATTCCTGCAGGCTGTTGGATAAAGCATCCGCAAAGATCAGTGATACAACAGGAAAGATCAGTCAGATGCAGTCAGGCGGAGACTTTTCTCAATTGGAAGAACTGATCTCCGGGGATTCCAGTGTGATCGGAGAGTTCCTGGCAGCACCGGTAAGCCTGAAGACGAATCAGGTCTATAAGATTGAAAATTATGGCTCTTCGATGGCACCGTTCTATTCCACCTTGTCGATCTGGATTGGCGGAATCGTACTGGTTGCCATGTTAAAGACAGGTGTTTCGACAAAATGTGCCGAAGGTCTGAAGAAAGTAAAACCACATCAGGAATACCTGGGCCGTTATCTTCTCTTCATGATCGTCGGTCTGCTGCAGAGCACTCTGATCTGTCTGGGAGATCTGTTATATCTGGGCATCCAGTGTAAGCATCCGTTCTTGTTTATGCTGGCAGGATGGTTCTCGAGCATCGTATATGTGAATATCATTTATACATTGACGGTGTCATTCGGAGATATCGGAAAAGCAGTCAGTGTTGTACTTTTGGTCATGCAGGTGGCAGGTTCCGGAGGAACATTCCCGATTGAAGTGGCACCGGCGTTCTTCAAAGCAGTATATCCGTTACTGCCATTTGTTCATAGTATGGCGGCATTCAGGGAGACGATTGGCGGAATGTATGGTATGACATACTGGACGGAACTTGGGAAGCTGGGAATCTTCCTGCTTTTGTCATTGATTCTAGGATTGCTTCTGCGCAAACCGGTAATCCGGATGAACGAGGTATTTGCAGAAAAGCTGGAAGAGACAAAGATTATGTAATGATTACGTGTATATACTGTTCTTTTTTTCTGACGTGAATTGAAAAACTGATTTTCTTATGATAGAATTAAATGGAATTATTATGCAATAAATAAGACGCACAGAGTCTGAAATATATGGAGGGAATCAAAATGGAAAGTTATAAACAGGAGTTTATTGAATTTATGGTAGAGAGCGATGTGCTCAAGTTTGGAGAATTTACATTAAAGAGCGGAAGAAAATCACCGTTCTTTATGAATGCCGGAGCTTATGTAACAGGATCACAGCTGAAAAAATTAGGTCAGTATTATGCGAAGGCAATCCATGATACCTATGGAGATGATTTCGACGTGTTGTTCGGACCTGCATACAAGGGAATCCCGCTTGGAGTGGTCACGGCAATTGCTTACAGTGATCTTTACGGAAAAGAAGTACGCTATTGTTCTGACCGTAAAGAAGAAAAAGATCATGGTGCCGATAAAGGAAGCTTTCTCGGAAGTAAGTTAAAAGACGGAGACCGTGTGATCATGATCGAAGATGTGACAACATCAGGAAAGTCTATGGAAGAGACCGTACCAAAAGTAAAAGGTACCGCAGATGTAACAATCGTAGGTCTGATGGTATCCCTGAACCGTATGGAAGTAGGAAAAGGCGGCGAGAAATGTGCATTGGATGAGATCAAAGATTTGTATGGATTCGATACAGCTGCGATCGTAACAATGGAAGAAGTTGTAGAGTGCCTGTATAATAAAGAATGTGACGGGAAAGTTGTGATCGATGATACATTAAAAGAAGCAATCGATGCATATTATGAACAGTACGGAGCAAAATAGAAAACGGGGGATCAGGATATGAATGAAAAAGCATATAAAGCAATGGGGCTAGCCGGTGCAGCAGGGATTGCGGTAGGAATTGTAGTCACGGTAATAGGAATCGCCGCAGGTGTGATCTCCATTATAAGCGGTGCCCGTTTACTGAAAGAAAAGAAAGGAATCTTATTCTAATACCGAAGAGACACAGGAGGGTGTAGAACGTTGGATTCAAGAAAAAGAAAACGAATCCGGATACTGGGAAAGATATTATTTATATTATATGTAATATTTATTGTATATTTCCTGCTGTTCTCTGATTGGTATGGACGTACAGGTGAGATGAGGGAATACCATTATAATCTGGTACTGTTTAAAGAAATCAAAAGATTCTGGCAGTATCGTGAGCAGGTGGGATTCTTTGCAATGTTCACCAATTTATTTGGAAATGTGATTATATTTATTCCGTTTGGATTTTTCCTCCCGATGGGAAGCAGACAAAGAAGTTTTATTGCAACGGCATATTACAGCTTTGTACTGAGCCTGTGCGTGGAAGTCTTCCAGCTTATTACAAAGGTGGGGAGCTTTGATGTAGATGACCTGTTACTGAATACCATCGGTGGAATTTGCGGATATATATTATTTGCAATATGTGCGGCAATAAGGAGAAGACATGCTGGGAAAAAAACTAAGAACAGAAGATGATAGAATTAAAGCGGTAGCGAAAGCCCGTAAAAAAAAGCGGAAAAAGATGATCAAAACGAAATATGGACAGAAAGCAGTCAGACACTCCAAAAGGGGTGTCTATTCCTGTACTTATGCAGTGGTGATTGCATTTCTGGTGATCGTGATGATTCTTTTTTCATTTTTAAATAAAGGAAATGTCAATATATTGATCGGATTTTTCGGACTGGGAACCTGTGCGATGGCAGTAATTGGAATCTGGCTTGGCATGAAAGGATTCAGAGAACGCGAAAAGATTTATACAACATGCAAGGTGGGAATCACGGTAAATGCGGTATTTCTCGCCGTTATGGTTGGATTATTCGTCAGGGGGCTTATGTAGAATGATAGAAGAAAGATATGAACTGGCACTTGACCGTATCCGTCTGATGCAGACAGAAGATACGGTGAAAGAGCCTTACAGAGATTATTTTAAGAAGATGGCAGAGTTCGTGCTTATGCTGGACGAACTGAGAGATGAACTTCTGGACGGAAGGTATCAGAAATTTACGCTGGAAGAATTAAGAACATGGAACAGACGGCTGTATCAGGATGTTTTGCCGGAGCAGTATGAAGAAAGTTATGCGAATCCGGATTATGCGTGTAAGATGTTTGGAAAAGAATCAGGACAGATTCTTGGGATGTTATATGCGGAACTTCGTGGGGCAGTCGTTTATGTTTTTGAGGGAAAGACGGAATATCTGACAATTTTGTATGAATTATTGATTGAAATATATAACCAGTTCGAGGATACACCGGATGCAAAAACAGCCCGTGATATTTTTTACTGGTATGCAAGTGATTATTGTGATGTATTCCTTGCGGATCGTATCAGAGAACAGATCCTGCCGGAAGAATCCTTCGCAACAGATCTGATCATGAACAGTGATCTTAAAGATCTCAGATATCTGTATCAGTTTGGAGAGTATATCAGCGAAAACGAATGGAAGACAGCGGAGCATCTGAACCGTCTCCCGGAAGAGACCATCCAGAAGATGGCAGATGTCTATTCGGAAGGATACCGCATCGGATTCGTAAATACCGGAAAAGATCTTTCGAAGAAATCGGTAGTGAATATCCGTTATATTCTTGGATTTGAACGTGTAGTAAAGAAAGCGATAGAGAACTTTGAAAAAATGGGATTAAAACCGGTCATCTATCGTGCAGCGGTCAGTGTGTTGACAAAGAGACAACATTACAAGATCGGATACTGCGGAGCAGTGGCAAATAAGCAGTATGAATACGATCATAAAGATGATCAGGCAATCTTCATGGATAAGAAGTACCTGGAGCGCAAACTGGAAGTGATGCAGACAACATATGAACATTATAAGAAAGAGGCAGCCGGGTTTGCAGGACCGGCATGCATTGACATGTTTGGTGAAGAACCATTCGAACCGGTGGCAAAAGAGACTGTGGCAAAGCTTTCGGAGAGTCAGGAAGAGATGATCCTGCAGTATGACAGCCGTCAGAGCCAGATGGTGAACAGGTATATCAAAGGAGAAGAGCGCAGCTTTACGATCATTGCCTATCCGGTGCCGGAGATCGGAGAGAAGTATGAAGAGATTTTTGATGAAATTATCCGCATAAACACACTGGATGCAAAAGTATATGAAAAAGTACAGCAGACACTGATTGATGCATTGGATCAGGGAGAATACGTGCATATTCTCGGGACGAATGGGAATCGTACAGATCTGAATGTGCAGTTACATCCGTTGAATGACCCGGCAAAAGAAACAATCTTTGAGAACTGTGTGGCAGATGTGAATATTCCGGTCGGGGAAGTCTTTACTTCTCCTGTTCTGGAAGGAACGAACGGAGTCTTACATGTCAGCAAAGTGTATCTGAATGAACTGCAGTATCGTGATCTGGAGATCATATTCTCAAATGGCATGGTATCAGAGTATAACTGTGCGAACTTTGATCACGATCTGGAAAATAAAGCGTATATTCACGATAATGTATTATACAAACATCCGACGCTGCCGCTTGGTGAATTTGCGATCGGAACGAATACAACTGCATATATAACTGCCAGGAAGTATGGAATCGAGGATAAGATGCCGATCCTGATCGCAGAGAAGATGGGACCGCATTTTGCGGTGGGAGATACATGTTACAGCTGGTGCGAGGATATCAAAGTCTATAATCCGAACGGAAAAGAGATTATTGCAAGAGACAATTCGGTATCGATCCGCAGAAAAGAAGATGTATCAAAAGCATATTTTCACTGCCATACAGATATTACCATTCCATATGAAGAACTTGGAAGTATTACGGTTGTTACAAAGGATAAAAAAGAGATTGTGTTACTGGAAAATGGAAAATTTGTACTTCCCGGGACAGAGATTTTAAATGAACCATTGAAAAATTCTAATAAATAGGGTATGATTTATTTGTCAAACTTATAAGAAAGGATGAAAATTATGCCAAAAGTAGGAATTATCATGGGCAGTGACTCAGATCTTAAAGTTATGAGTAAGGCTGCAGTAATGCTGGAAGAATTAGGAATCGAGTATGAGATGACGATCATCTCAGCACATCGTGAACCAGATGAACTGATTGAATGGACCAGAGGAGCAGAAAGCCGCGGAATAAAGGTTATGATCGCCGGTGCAGGAATGGCAGCAGCCCTTCCGGGAATGTGTGCAGCATTATTTGCCCTTCCGGTTATTGGTGTACCTCTTTCAGGAAAGAATCTGGATGGAATGGATGCAGTGTTTTCAATCATGCAGATGCCGCCGGGAGTTCCGGTTGCAACCGTTGCGATCGATGGCGCAAAGAATGCAGCAATTCTTGCAGCAAAGATTCTTGCGGCTTCAGATGAAGAACTTCTGAAGAAACTGAAAGCTTATACAGAAGAACAGAAAGAGGCAGTCAAAGCCAAAGCAGCAAAGCTTGATTCTATCGGATATGAGGCATATCTGGCATCAAAATAATAGATATAAAAGTACAAAAATAAATAACAGGTACAAAAGGAGATCGGATTATGGATTACAAAAAAGCTGGTGTGGATATTGAAGCAGGTTACAAGTCAGTAGAACTTATGAAAGAGCATGTAAAGAAGACCTTGCGTCCGGAAGTTCTTGGAGGACTCGGAGGATTCTCGGGAGCATTTTCTCTTGCGAAGATCAAAGAAATGGAAGAACCGGTGCTGTTATCAGGAACAGACGGATGTGGAACAAAGGTCAAACTTGCCATGATCATGGATAAGCACGATACCATTGGAATCGATGCAGTAGCTATGTGTGTGAATGATATTGCATGTGCAGGCGGCGAGCCGTTATTCTTCTTAGACTATATTGCATGTGGAAAAAATTATCCGGAGAAGATCGCATCTATCGTAAAAGGTGTGGCAGAAGGATGCCTGCAGTCAGAAGCAGCCCTGATTGGCGGAGAGACAGCAGAACATCCGGGACTTATGCCGGAAGATGAATACGATCTTGCAGGATTTGCAGTTGGTGTATGTGATAAAAAAGATATGATTACAGGAGAAGACTTAAAAGCAGGAGATGTACTGATCGGTATGGCATCTTCAGGTGTGCACAGCAATGGATTCTCACTGGTACGTAAAGTATTCGAGATGACAAAAGAATCGTTGGATACATATTATGATGATCTGGGAACTACACTCGGAGAAGCACTGCTTGCTCCGACAAGAATCTATGTCAAAGCATTAAAGAGCATAAAGAACGCAGGAGTGAAAGTGAAAGCCTGCAGCCATATCACAGGAGGCGGATTCTATGAGAACATTCCAAGAATGTTAAAAGACGGAGTAAAAGCCGTTGTAGAAAAAGACAGTTATCCGGTTCCGCCAATTTTCACAAAGCTTGCAAAAGAGGGAAATGTAGACGAGCATGCAATGTACAATACTTATAATATGGGTATTGGTATGATCGTTGCGGTTGATCCTGCTGATGTAGATAAGACAATAGAAGCAATCAAAGCGACCGGAGATACTCCATATGTGATCGGTCATATCGAAGACGGTGAAAAAGGAGTGACATTATGTTAAATGTCGTAGTTCTGGTATCCGGTGGCGGAACAAATCTGCAGGCAATCATAGATGCAGTAGATTCCGGCGAGATTACAAACACAAAGATTGCCGGCGTCATCAGTAATAATAAGAATGCATATGCACTGGAGCGTGCTGAAAAACATGGGATTCCGAATCAGTGTATATCTCCAAAAGATTATGAAAGCCGTGAGATTTTCAATCAGGAATTTATGAAGGCTGTGGATGTCATGCAGCCGGATCTGATCGTTCTGGCCGGATTTCTGGTAGTGATTCCGGCAGAGATGATCGCAAAATACAGAAACCGTATGATCAACATTCATCCGTCCTTGATCCCGGCATTTTGCGGAACAGGATTTTATGGATTGAAGGTGCATGAAAAAGCACTGGAACGCGGAGTGAAGGTGGTTGGTGCAACGGTACATTTTGTAGATGAAGGAACCGATACCGGTCCGATCATTTTGCAGAAAGCAGTTGAAGTGGAACAGGGAGATACCCCGGAAGTTCTGCAGAGACGTGTGATGGAGCAGGCAGAATGGAGAATTCTGCCAAGAGCTATTGATCTGATCGCAAACGGTAAAGTTAAAGTAGAAGGACATCGTGTGACGATCGAGTCATAGAGGATAAAGGAGCAGTGTAAGATGAAAGTATTAATCGTTGGAAGTGGCGGAAGAGAACATGCAATCGCATACAGCGTTGCAAAAAGCGATAAAGTAGACAAGATTTACTGTACTCCGGGAAATGCGGGAATTGCAGAATTTGCAGAGTGTGAACCGATCGGAGCCATGGAATTTGACAAGATCGTAGCATTTGCAAAAGAAAAAGAGATTGATCTGGTTATTGTTGGAATGGATGATCCACTGGTTGGCGGTCTGGTGGATGAACTGGAAGCCGCAGGTATCCGTACTTTCGGACCTAAAAAGAATGCAGCGATCCTTGAGGGATCAAAAGCATTTTCCAAGGATCTTATGAAGAAATATAACATTCCGACTGCAGCTTATGAGAATTTTACAGATCCGGATAAGGCAGTTGAATATCTGAAGACGGAGGCCAGATTCCCAATTGTATTAAAAGCAGACGGACTGGCACTTGGAAAAGGCGTGCTGATCTGTAAGAATCTGGAAGAGGCTGAAGAAGGCGTGAAGACGATCATGCTGGATAAGAAATTCGGTACAGCCGGTAATGAGATGGTTATAGAAGAATTTATGACGGGAAGAGAAGTCTCAGTACTGTCATTTGTAGATGGAAATACAATCAAAACGATGACTTCGGCACAGGATCATAAGCGTGCAGGTGATGGAGATACAGGTCTGAATACAGGAGGAATGGGAACATTTTCACCAAGTCCGTTCTATACAGAAGAAGTAGATGACTTCTGTAAGAAATATGTATATCAGGCAACCGTTGATGCTATGAAGGCAGAAGGAAGACCGTTCAAAGGTGTAATCTTTTTCGGACTGATGCTGACAGCGGACGGACCGAAGGTTCTGGAATACAATGCCAGATTTGGAGATCCTGAAGCGCAGGTGGTTCTTCCGAGAATGAAAAATGATATCATTGATGTAGTAGAAGCTTGTATTGATGGTACGCTGGATCAGATCGATCTGCAGTTTGAAGACAATGCTGCAGTATGTGTTGTTCTGGCAAGTGACGGATATCCGGTGAAATATGACAAAGGACTTCCAATCAGCGGACTGGAGGAATTTGACAGGCACGAAGGCTATTACTGCTTCCATGCAGGTACGAAATTCAACGGTGATCAGATTGTGACCAACGGCGGACGTGTACTTGGTGTGACAGCAAAGGGAAAAGACTTAAAAGAAGCAAGAGCTAATGCCTATGCGGCAACCGAATGGGTAAAATTCGATAATAAATATATGCGTCATGATATTGGTAAAGCGATTGACGAAGCATAAAAAGTATGAAAAGAATATGAAAAGAAGAGCTTACGATTTAGGTTGTAAGCTCTTTTTAATTGTGTTATAGTATCCATATAACAAAAGAAAAAGACAGATAACAGGTGATGAGATGTTGATAGAAATTGATTTTAACAGCAGCGAGGCAATCTATGTACAACTGCAGAATCAGATTATCATGGGGATTGCAACAGACATGATTCGGGAGGGAGATACCTTACCGTCTGTCAGACAGCTGGCGGATACTGTGGGAATTAATATGCATACGGTGAATAAAGCGTATTCGATCTTACGGCAGGAAGGGTTCATCCAGTTGGACAGAAGAAGAGGAGCCGTAGTCGCCATTGATGCGGACAAGGCACAGGCAATGTTAAAACTCAGGGAAAAGCTTGCGATATTACTTGCAAAAGGATGCTGCAAGAATATTGGAAGAGAAGATGTGCATGCATTGGTGGATGAGATATTTGACGAGTATAGAAGATAGGCAGAAAGGAACAAAAAGGCATGGATTATACAAGGCAGGCTAAGGAAGTGCTGAAGATTGCAGAAAAAAGTGCGAAGGAGATGGCACACCCTTATGTAGGAACAGAACATCTGCTTCTGGGACTCAGAAAGGTGTATACCGGCGTAGCGGCGCAGGTTCTGGGAACGAACGGGGTAGATGAGGAAAATATACAGAAAGTGATGTCCGAACTGATCTCTCCTGCAGGTGAGATGCCAGGCAGAAAGAAACCAGAATACAGTCCGAGGCTGGAATATATTCTGGAAGACAGTAAGACAGAGGCAGAACAGTTCCGCTCAGAAGAGATTGGAACAGAACATATGCTGACGGCACTTATCCGTGATATGGATTGTGTTGCTGCAAAAATCCTGACTACGTTAGGTGCGAATCTTCAGAAGATCTATCAGGAAATATTTGAAACTGTCGGGATCGATCCGAAGATGTATCAGGAAGAATATGGACCGGAAGAGGGGAGAAAGAACGGAGTATTGGATCAGTATGGTACCGATCTGACAGCAGAAGCAGAAGAAGGAAAGCTCGATCCGGTCATCGGAAGAGAAGAAGAAATCGGACGGCTGATGCAGGTCTTAAGCAGACGCACAAAGAACAATCCCTGTCTGGTCGGGGAACCGGGTGTTGGTAAGACAGCAGTCATCGAAGGGCTTGCAACACAGATTGCAGAAGGCATCGTGCCGGAAGGAATCAGGGGAAAACGTATCTATACCATGGATCTGGCAAGTATGATCGCCGGATCAAAATACCGCGGAGAATTCGAAGAACGTATGAAACGTCTGATTCAGGAGGTGAAGGCGGCAGGTAATATCATTCTGTTTCTGGATGAAGTGCATACGATCATTGGTGCGGGTGGTGCAGAAGGAGCGATGGATGCGTCTAATATTCTGAAGCCGTCCCTTGCAAGAGGAGAACTGCAGCTGATCGGTGCCACAACGATCGTGGAATACCGCAAATATATTGAAAAAGATGCGGCACTGGAAAGAAGATTCCAGCCAATCACGGTAGAAGAACCAGATAAAAATCAGTGTCTGGAGATACTGAAAGGTCTGCGCTCCAGATATGAAAAACATCATAAAGTAAAGATAAGAGAAGAAGCACTGGAGGCAGCAGTCAGCTATTCCAACCGCTATATCAATGACCGTTTTCTTCCGGATAAGGCGATTGATGTTGTGGATGAAGCATGCTCAAAAGTAAGCTTGCGTGGATTTAAAGTACCGGAAAATGTATATAAACTGGAAAAGGCACAGACGGAACTTGCAAAGGAACTGGAAGAAGCAATTCAAAGCGGCAATATCATTGAGGCATCCATGCTTCATAAAGAATTAAAGGATGCAGAAGAGAAATCAGAACAAATCAAGAAACGTATTCATAAGAAGAATGATGCAAAGCATCTGGAAGTAACGGAAGAAGATATTGCAGAGGTCGTATCACAGTGGACGAAGATTCCGGTAAGTCGTCTGGCTGAGTCAGAAAGTACAAGGTTAAATAAGCTTGAACAGACACTTCATAAGCGTGTGGTCGGGCAGGATGAAGCGGTAACAGCAGTAGCAAAATCTATCAAGCGCGGAAGGGTCGGGCTGAAAGATCCAAAGCGTCCGATCGGTTCGTTCTTATTCCTGGGGCCAACAGGAGTCGGAAAGACAGAATTATCCAAAGCTCTTGCGGAAGCTCTCTTTGGAGATGAGAATTCTATGATCCGTGTAGATATGTCGGAATATATGGAAAAGCACAGTGTGGCAAAGCTGATTGGTTCGCCTCCGGGATATGTCGGACACGATGACGGCGGACAGCTTAGCGAACAGGTGAGAAGACATCCATATTCCGTCATCTTGCTTGATGAGATAGAAAAAGCACATCCAGATGTGTTTAATATCTTTTTGCAGGTGTTAGATGACGGGCACATTACAGACTCACAGGGAAGAAAGGTGGATTTTTCGAATACTGTGATCATTATGACATCTAATGCCGGAGCACAGTCAATCATCGATCCGAAAAAGCTGGGCTTTAATACAAAAGAAGATGCCGCAGGAGATTATAAGCGGATGAAGAATAACGTTATGAATGAAATCAAGTTTATCTTCCGTCCGGAATTTTTGAACCGTATTGATGAAATTTTGGTATTCCATCCACTGACAGTTGAGCAGATGCAGAAGATTGTGGGATTGATGTGCAGAGAACTGATCAAACGTGCAAAAGATCAGCTTGGAATCGATCTTACGATTCGTGATTCTGTGAAAAAGCATATTGTAGAGACTGGTATGGATAAGAAGTATGGGGCAAGACCACTCAGACGCGCTGTACAGAATCAGTTAGAGGATAAACTTGCCGAGGCAATTTTAAGTGGGGAAATCAGAAGAAATATGAAAGTTGTTGCTGGAATCTCTAAAAAAGAAATTAAATTTACGGCAAAGACTACAAATTAAAAATATTTTATTATATAATAGAATGAACGAAAGAAGAACCTTAGGAGGACAAGAAAATGGCAGCAGTGAAAGAGCTTTTAAGAGCTGAAACAGACGGTACACTTAGTTTTGGAGATTATACATTAGACAGCAAAACTAAGTTAGACGGATTCGAATTTCAGGGGGATATCTACAAAGTTAAGACGTTCAAAGAGATTACAAAATTAGAAAAGAACGGAATGTTTGTATACGAATCCGTACCGGGAACTGCAGTAGAGAATTTCAAGGCAACAGAGAACGTAGTTTCGTTTAAAGTATGTGGAGAGACAGATTTTCAGTTTACACTTGGAATGGAAGCGGATGCAGAGTATGTTGTATACATGGATGATGTGAATATCGGAGACATGACAACAAACTTAAGTGGAAAACTCAGCGTAAGTGCAGAAGCAGACCCGGGAAAAGAGATTGGAATTAAAGTCGTAAGAAAATAATGGCAAAAATAAAGAAAAGTATATATTTCTGTCAGAATTGCGGACATGAAGAAAGCAAGTGGCTGGGACAGTGCCCAATGTGCAAAGAGTGGAATACATTTGTGGAGGAAAAGGTGAGTACTCCGGCAGCCGGTGTATCCAGAGGCAGCAGTGTGGCAAAGAAAAAGAGTCAGATTGTGACTTTGTCCAGTGTATCAACGACAGATGAAGAACGAACAAAAACCGGAATAAAAGAATTAGACAGAGTATTAGGCGGGGGAATCGTACAAGGTTCCCTCGTGTTAGTAGGTGGGGATCCTGGAATCGGAAAATCAACACTGCTGCTTCAGGTGTGCCAGAAGCTGGCAGCCAGGCAGAAGAAGGTGCTTTATATTTCCGGAGAGGAATCATTGAAGCAGATTAAATTGCGTGCAAATCGAATGGGAGAATTCGCGGATAGTCTCTTTTTATTATGTGAGACGAATCTGGCAGCAATTCAAAGTGTGATTGAGAAAGAAACGCCGGATGTTGCTGTGATTGATTCGATTCAGACAATGTATAATGAAGAAGTGTCATCTGCACCGGGAAGCGTATCCCAGGTGCGGGAATCAACAAATGTACTGATGCAGCTGGCAAAGGGGCTGAATATCTCGACTTTTATCGTGGGACATGTGACAAAGGAAGGAACGGTTGCAGGCCCGAGAGTACTGGAACATATGGTGGATACAGTACTTTATTTTGAAGGCGACAGGCATGCATCATACCGGATACTCCGAGGAGTGAAGAATCGTTTTGGATCAACGAATGAGATCGGCGTATTCGAGATGCGCAGAGAGGGACTATGCGAGGTAGAGAATCCTTCGGAATTTATGTTGAGTGGAAAGCCGGAGAATGCAGCCGGATCTGTGGTGGCATGTGCGATGGAAGGCACAAGACCGATGCTGATGGAGATTCAGGCACTGATCTGCAGGAGTAATTTCGGAATGCCGAGAAGAACTGCGGCAGGATTGGATTATAACCGTGTTAATCTGCTGATGGCAGTTTTGGAAAAGAGGATGGGGCTTCCGTTATCCAATTACGATGCTTATGTCAATATTGCCGGCGGGATTCGTATGAATGAACCGGCAGCTGATCTGGGCATTGTAATGGCTATTGCTTCCAGTTATAAGAATAAACCAATCGCAGAAGATACGATCGTATTCGGAGAAGTTGGATTAAGCGGGGAAGTAAGGGCTGTATCTATGCCCGAGCAGAGAGTTGCAGAAGCTAAAAAACTAGGATTTAAGACTTGTATTGTGCCATCGGTTACATTGAAGTCCATTGGGAAAGTGGACGGAATCGAAGTGATCGGGGTCAGTAGCGTGAATCAGGCAATGAATTATATTTAGAACCAGTGGGGACGGAGTTTTGTGGCTTTTTTAGTGTCCCCACTGGTTCTTTTTTATTTATTGTTGTGTGGTATGAGAAAACTATACTATATGAGTTTTTTTGATAACTGTTTCATACATAAAGAACATGATGCATAAAAAGACTCCCAGATAAATTGGAAAGAGTGTAATACCTATGGATCTTGCAATAATGCCAAAAAATGGAGGCATCAGACAAGTTCCAATATAGGCAAACGCCATCTGTACTCCAATAATCGACTGAGATTTGTCCGCACCAAAATGTGCGGGGGTTGAGTGAATAATGGATGGGTAAATCGGTGCACATCCAAGTCCGATGAGGATAAGTCCGGTTAAAGCAATTGTTTTTCCAAAAGGAAAAATCATGGCGAGGACACCGATAAGTATGATCCCTTCACCAAGATGGATCATCTGTGAGTCATTTAGCTTAAAAGTAATGAAACCGCTGATACCTCTGCCTACAGTAATTCCAATAAAGAAGAGACTTGCGAATCCAGCTGCTTTCTCTGAAGAATAACCCAGGTGCAGAACGAGATAACTACTGGCCCAGAGAGAGGATGTCTGTTCGATTGCAGAGTAACAGAAGAAAGCAAAAAGAATTTCTCTGGCGCCTGGAATCTGAAAAATCTGCTTTAAAGTCAGGGCCGGCAAAGTACAGACGGAACTGGAATCAGGTTGTCCGGTGTTTCCTTTGTTCTGAAATTGCTTCCAAAGAGGAAGACTTATGATTAAAATAGCAGTAAGTCCAATCTGGAAAATGGAAATGTAGCGGTATCCCATAGACCATCCCTGCTTATTAGATAAAGCATATCCCATAATATAAGGTCCAATAGAGGCACCGACACCCCACATACAGTGCAGCCAGCTCATATGCCGGCTTTCGTAATGAAGTGCAACATAATTATTGAGTGCTGCATCAACACTTCCACCGCCAAGTCCGTAAGGAACTGCCCACAGACACAATGCAATAAATGAATGGCTGACAGAGAATCCAATCAAAGCAACAGCAGTAGTAGCTACACTGATGGCAGTGATTTTACCTGTACCAAGTTTTTTGGTAAGTCTATCATTTTGCAGACTAGATATAACGGTACCGGCGGCTATGATCATGGAAATGATTCCTGCGTAAGAAACGGGTACATGAAAGACCGGATACATGGAGGGCCATGCGGAGCCCAAAAGTGCATCCGGAAGTCCGAGGCTGATGAATGCCAGATAGATTACGGCAAGTAATAAGTGAAACATATAATAGTAACTCCTTCCTTTTATATAAGAAGAATCATAAAAGAAAAGATAGACAGTGTCAAGAAAGGAAAACAGGCAATTTATATAGAAATAAGCAAGGGAAAAGAATAAAATTGTCTGAATTGTCTAAATTGCAGGAAATATAAAAACAACGTTGACAATTCAAACGCCCTTGTGGTATATTAATCTAGCTGTCGCGTTAGACAAGGCCGTGAGGTAACAGAGTCGAAGCAGAAGACGGCGGGAACTGATTACGGAAAAGCAGAGAATGCCGGATTATAATCAGAAATCTTCGGGAATTGTTCCTGAAAAAAAGAATAAAATAACAGTTGACAAACACAACTGCTTGTGATATTCTTAATAAGCTGTCGCTTGAGACAAACGAATGTTTGAGAAAGAGATGGCAGACGGACAGCTGAAAAGCTGGTCGAAAAAAAGATTAAAAAAGTTCTTGACAAACGTCAATGAATATGATAATCTAAATAAGCTGTTTCAAACAGCAAAGACAAAGAACCTTGATAATTAAACAATAGACAACAACCCTGAAAATTCTAAAGAGAATTATTCAGAACAGACATTTAATGTCGAACCTTAAAACAGTAAAGGGGATAAGAAAGCTAGTAGTTTTCTTGAACTGGAACGAACTTAATGAAGTTCCATCGGCGGAGCCGAGGAACAATTAATTTGCTAAGCATCAAAGATGCAAAGCAAATTATATTTAACGAGAGTTTGATCCTGGCTCAGGATGAACGCTGGCGGCGTGCTTAACACATGCAAGTCGAGCGAAGCACTTAAGTTTGATTCTTCGGATGAAGACTTTTGTGACTGAGCGGCGGACGGGTGAGTA
>ENA-OQNI01000401-OQNI01000401.1-human-gut-metagenome-genome-assembly--contig:-NODE-401-length-59374-cov-11.552602_pt1 | contig 59374 bp, 47 predicted proteins | sample MGYA00242627_ERZ504876 | MGnify/ENA primary metagenome ERZ504876 (study PRJEB26092, sample SAMD00036386) | human gut metagenome | host: Homo sapiens | study: EMG produced TPA metagenomics assembly of... | reverse complement strand
GGTACATACTACGAAGAAAAACCATGCCTGTTTTGATTTTGATATCCGGTTCCCAAAGATGCCTTCCTATCTGCGCAGATCTGCCATCCAGCATGCACTGGGGACAGTATCCTCTTATAAAACACGGCTGGATCTATGGGAAAAGACCGACGGAAAGAGCGGGAAACCAAAGCTTGTATATGAAAACCACGCCATGCCGGTCTTCTACCGTGATGTCATGTATCGTGAAGGCGCGGAAGGGAAAGACGAAGCATACCTGAAACTCTATGACGGTCATGACTGGAAATGGTCCTGTGTACGTCTGGATCATACGGATATGGAATATCTGAGAAAATGCTGGTCAGGGAAAAAGGCATCTGCCCCGACTCTGGAAAAGAGACACCGGAAGTATTTTTTGCGTTTTTCCTATAAAGAGGAAGTAACACTTACCAAAACACCTGTGAAAGAACAGATTATCTGCAGCGTGGACTTAGGGATCAATACCGATGCAGTCTGTACGATCATGCGGGCAGACGGAACTGTCCTGGGAAGAAGATTCATAGATCATCCCAGTGAAAAAGACCGGATATACCGCACACTGGGACGGATCCGCAGATTCCAGAGGGAACATGGCTCTGCGCAGACACAGGGAAGATGGGCATATACGAAACGTCTGAATACAGAACTGGGCAAAAAGATTGCAGGTGCGATTGTAAGATATGCGGAAGAAAACCATGCAGATGTGATCGTGTTTGAGTATCTGGAGATGCAGGGGAAGATATCGGGAAAGAAAAAACAGAAACTGCACCTGTGGAGAAAGCGGGATATCCAGAGGCGCTGTGGACATCAGGCACACAGGAAAGGGATGCGGGTATCCAGGATCTGCGCATGGAATACCAGCAGGCTGGCTTATGATGGTTCCGGGGCGGTAATACGCGACTGGGAAAATCACAGCCTCTGTACTTTCCAGACAGGAAAACGATATAATTGTGACCTGTCAGCATCCTATAATATAGGAGCGAGATATTTTGTCAGAGAACTTTTAAAACCCCTTCCGGCAACGGAAAGGTCTTTACTGGAGGCAAAAGTCCCTCCTGTAAAGCGTAGAACCTCATGTGTCTATGCGGATCTGAGAAAACTCCATTCAGAAATGGAACTCTTAAAAGCAGCATAGATACAGGCAGATATACAACGGACTACCTGTAATGTGGGAACCAGCCATATCCGGCATGGGAAATGCGCATAACTGCGCACCTAAATTACAGGCGTATCCGCCGATATTCAGTCTGACGCCTAAAGCGTCTGGAAGCACGTGACTTTAGTCATGTGAGGTTTACTTTACAGGAATCAGTTGTAGGCGAACAGATTTTTGTGTATAATCATAAAGATATATGCCTGTTCAGGCACAAAAAATATTTCGAGAGATGTAAACGGTAACCGGTACATATTTTGAATCTGAAAGATTGTTGCAGAAATCAACTTGTTGATCAGCATGGTTGTTTGTAAAATAATGTACCGTACAGGAAGAAGACAGGAGAAAATATGAGCGATATTTATAGTACATTAAATCCTCAGCAGCAGGAAGCGGTTTACCATACAGAAGGTCCACTGCTGATCCTTGCGGGAGCGGGTTCGGGAAAGACAAGAGTACTTACCCACCGCATTGCTTACCTGATAGATAAAAAGGGAATCAATCCCTGGAACATTCTGGCTATCACATTTACAAATAAAGCAGCCAGTGAGATGAGAGAACGTGTAGATAAAATAGTGGGATTTGGTTCCGAGAGCGTATGGGTTTCCACATTCCATTCTACCTGTGTGCGTATTCTGCGTCGTTATATTGACCGTCTTGGATATGATACCAGATTTGCTATTTATGACACAGAAGATCAGAAAACTCTGATGAAAGAAGTGTGCAGAAAACTGAATATTGACACCAAGAAAACAAAGGAACGTTCTCTTCTGGCACAGATTTCCCATGCAAAAGATGAACTGATCACACCGGATGAGATGGAACTGAATGCAGGTGAGGACTTTGTTAAAAAGAAGGTTGCTGAGGTATATCGGGAATATCAGGCTGCTTTGCGCAGAAATAATGCGCTGGATTTTGATGATCTGATCGTAAAGAGCGTAGAGCTTTTTCAGAACTGCGGAGATGTTCTGGAAAACTATCAGGAACGTTTCAGATATATCATGGTGGATGAGTATCAGGATACCAATACTGCACAGTTTAAATTTATAAGCCTGTTGGCCTCTAAATATGAAAACCTCTGTGTAGTCGGTGATGATGACCAGTCTATCTATAAATTCCGCGGTGCAAATATAGGAAATATTCTTGGATTTGAGCATATTTTTCCAGATGCAAAAGTTATCCGTCTGGAACAGAATTACCGTTCCACAAAGAATATTCTGAATGCAGCCAATGCGGTGATCGCAAATAATACCTCACGTAAATCAAAAACACTCTGGACTGAGAATTCGGAGGGGGAACGAATCCATTTCCGCCAGTTCATGAACGGATATGAGGAAGCAGAGTATGTGGTAGGCGAGATTTCCAGAGCTCACAGAGAGAATGGTGCGAAGTATAAAGACTGTGCAGTTCTGTACAGGACCAATGCACAGTCACGACTCTTTGAAGAGAAGTGTCTTCTTGCGAATATCCCTTACAAGATTGTAGGCGGTGTGAATTTCTATGCGCGTAAAGAAATCAAAGACCTGTTATGTTATCTGAAGACAATTGACAATTCCAGAGATGATCTGGCAGTCCGCCGTATCATCAATGTACCGAAGCGTGGAATCGGAGCCACAACTCTTGGCAGAATACAAGATTATGCGGATAAAATGAGTGTGAGTTTCTATGATGCCTTGCGTGTGGCAGAGGAGGTCCCGTCTATTGGAAGAAGCCTTTCAAAGATTGATGGATTTGTAACCTTTATTCAGAGTTTAAAGAGTAAGGCAGAGTCTTATACAGTACGTGAACTTCTGGAAGAAGTGATTGAACTTACCGGATATGTGGCAGAGCTGCAGGCTGAAGACACAGATGAATCGAAGGCAAGAATCGAGAATATTGATGAACTTATTTCCAAGACAGAATCCTATCAGGAAGCAATGGAAGAACAGGGACAGACTGCCACACTTTCAGGTTTTCTCGAGGAGATTGCACTGATCGCAGACATTGACAGCGTGGATCCGGATCAGGATTATGTGCTTCTTATGACACTACATAGTGCCAAAGGTCTGGAGTTTCCGAGAGTATTTCTCGCAGGAATGGAAGATGGGATGTTTCCGTCTTATATGTCCATTATATCAGATGACAGATCTGATCTGGAAGAAGAGAGAAGGCTCTGTTATGTGGGTATCACAAGAGCCATGGAGGATTTGACGCTGACAAGTGCCAGACAGCGGATGCTCCGGGGAGAAGTACAGTATAATAAAGTATCCAGATTTGTACGTGAAATTCCGCGGGAGCTTGTGGATCTGGGACAGGAAGCTCAGGAAAAGAAGAAAAAGATTGAAGAGATGATTCAGGCAGACAGAAACCTTGCAAAAATGAAAATGGCTTTTGAGACGAAAACATTCAAGCCCAGAGAATTTAAGGTGACGAAGGCTGCTGCACTGGATTACGAAGTGGGAGACACTGTCCGCCACATTAAATTTGGTGTAGGAATTGTCAAAGACATTGTAGACGGTGGAAGAGATTATGAAGTCACTGTTGATTTTGACAAAGTGGGAATAAAGAAAATGTTCGCAGGATTTGCAAAGCTGAAAAAAATATAGTAATGGGGCAGGTGACTTAAGTCACCTGCGGAGGCTGCGAAAAGCAATAAGCAGTAAGGCGAACGATTTTATCCGCTTTATATATGAGACAGGAGTTCAGGAAGTTTCATAAGACTGTCAAATTCATGATCAGGGATGATCTCTGAAGTCTTCTCATGGCTGGGATTAAACCAGATCGTGCGGATTCCGGCATTGATGCCGCCCTGGATATCAGAGGTCAGGCTGTCCCCGATGATTACTGCTGTTTCCTTATGGAAATCAGGGATTCTGGAGAAACAGCAGTCAAAGTATTCCCTGCCCGGTTTATTGTATCCCAGTTCTTCGGAGATAAAAATACCCTCAAAGTAACGGGAAATTCCGGAACTTTTAAGCCGTCCCTTCTGGACACTTAAGGTACCGTTTGTAACCAGATACATCCGGTATTGACCGTAAAGAGTTTCGAGCAATTCTTCTGCACCATCTATGAAATAGTGTCCCTGGGCCAGAAGAGTTTCATAGGTATGTGCAGCTTCTTTTGCAGGTACATCCACATTCAGCTCTGCAAAAAGAAGCCGGAATCTCCGAAGCTTTACCTGGTCTCTGGTGATCTTGCCCTGTTCAAGAAGCTTCCACTGGGCGAGGTTGAGCTCACTGTAACGCTTCAGAACTGAAGGCTCGGGAGCAATGTGAAAACTTTTCAGAGTTTTTGCGATAGCTGCTCTTTCTGCCCGGTTAAAATCAAGTAATGTATTATCAAGATCAAAAAAAAGTGTTTCTACCATAAGTATTTATCCTCTCTTATCAGATCGTTGCTGTCGGTATATTTTTAAATCAGGGGCAAAATTCATTCCAGATTGCCTGCGGCAATGGAATTTTGGCTTGTATGTCTCGGGATTGTGTGAACAGTAACCCCCTGATATCATTATAATAAAGAAACTAACAAAAGTATAGAATAAATGCAGATATCTTATGGTAAAATTACAGAAAAAGTGTTATAATAATTTCATTAAACAGCAGACGGCAGAAGTGTTAAGTGTCAGCTGATGAATTATTGAGAGGATGGTGCGATTATGAATATCAAAATTGAAGAATTATTATCAGCATTAAACAGAAAAGAAGAAGAGAAAGAAAAAAATACAGTCCTCTGGGTACTGGCAATCATTGGCGCAGTTGCAGCAGTAGCAGGTATCGCATTTGCTGTATATCATTTCTTTGCTCCGGATTATCTGGAAGATTTTGAAGAGGATTTTGATGATGACTTCGACGATTATTTCGAAGATGAAGAAGAATAATTACCTGTAATATGAAAATGAAAGAATAGCTCCGGCTTATACCGGGGCTATTTTTATGGAGGTTATATGAAAAAAGGCGAAATTTATGAAGGCGTGATTGAGAAAGTAGATTTTCCCAATAAGGGAATTGTGATAACAGACGGACAAAAAGTTACCGTAAAGAACGGAATGCCCGGACAGAAAGTTCGTTTTATGATTAATAAGAAGCGTTCCGGACGTGCAGAGGGAAGACTTCTGGAAGTGTTGGAGAAGTCTCCGCTTGAAACAAGAGAGCCGGTCTGTAGCATTTTTCCGGAATGTGGAGGATGCATGTATCAGACCATGTCCTATGAAAACCAGCTCAAAATGAAAGAATGTCAGGTTCGTGAACTGTTGGATGGTGCATTGAACGGCACTGATTACCAGTGGGAGGGAATTCATGGAAGTCCCATTGAATTCAGATATCGAAATAAAATGGAATTCTCCTTTGGTGATGCATATAAGGATGGTCCGTTGACGCTGGGTCTGCACAAAAAAGGCAGTACCTATGATGTTCTTACAGCAGATGACTGTCAACTGGTTCATGAAGATATGACGAAAATCCTGACTTGTGTGCATGAATACTTCCTGAAACGAAACGTTTCCTATTATAAAAAGATGCAGCATACAGGATATCTGCGCCATCTGCTTCTCCGCCGCGGTGTGACTACAGGAGAGATTCTGGTCCATGTGATTACCACCAGTCAGGAAGAACATGATCTGGAATCTCTGAAAGAAGAACTTCTTGCACTTCCGCTGGAGGGTAAAATTGTGGGAATCATGCATATTATCAATGATTCTCTTTCTGATGTGGTGCAGAGTGATGAGACACGTATCCTTTACGGTCAGGATTTCTTTTATGAAACGCTTCTGGGACTGCGATTTAAGATCAGTACATTTTCATTTTTCCAGCCTAATTCACTGGCTGCGGAAGTGCTTTATTCTATTGTACGTGAGTATATCGGAGATACGAAGGATAAAGTAGTGTTCGATCTTTACAGCGGAACCGGAACGATCGCCCAGCTTGCAGCCTCCGTAGCGGACGAAGTGATAGGTGTGGAAATTGTGGAAGAGGCAGTAGAAGCTGCAAAGCAGAATGCAGCACTGAATAACCTGAGTAATTGTAAATTTATTGCAGGGGATGTCCTTAAAGTCCTGGATGATCTGACGGAGAAACCGGATGTGATCATTCTGGATCCGCCAAGGGATGGAATCCATCCCAAAGCATTGCCGAAGATTCTTTCTTATGGGGTAGACCATATTGTATATATTTCCTGCAAAGCGACCAGCCTGGCAAGAGATCTTCCGGCATTTCTGGCGGCAGGATATAAGCTGGAAAAAGCCTGCTGCGTTGATCAATTTTGTCAGACTGTTCACGTCGAGACGGTTGTTAAATTATCCCTCAAAAAAGATACACCGAAAATTGAGGTAACAATGGAGCCTGATGAAGAGAGTAATTACACACCAGAAGAAAAGGCTACTTATCAGAAGATTAAGGAGTATGTGAAGGACAAGTATGGTGTGCATGTGCATACTTCTTACATTGCACAGGTAAAACGGATGTGTGGTCTGGATATGGGCGAGAATTATAATAAGTCTAAGAAGGAGAATCCAGAAGTGAAGCAGTGTCCGCAGGAGAAGGTGGAGTATATTAAGGATGCGTTGAGGCACTTCGAGCTGATTTGGTAACTGTATATTAGTATGCCACGGCATTATTATAAAAAGTTCCTCTCGAAGCAGTAATTAAGTCAATCTTAAAGTAGGGAAAGGATTTTTATATCAAACTCAAAATCGATTAATATTAAGTAAGTATTACGACAAAGGAGATAGTAGAAAATGGCATTTACAAGTGAGACTAAAAAAGAACTAGAGAATTACATATCAGGACATTTACCTAATAAAGAGTGGTATGAGTCACATTTTTATCCATTTATTGAGAATAAAAGTTTGAGAGATAGACTTATTGTAGAATTTATAAATGCGAGAAAAATTTATAAATTCTTTGAGGGTTTACAAGCTTCGGACGAGCTTTTATTAGCTCAGATAAAGACACAGGTAATAATGTATGTGTCTATTCAAGAGGCGGTTGTTAATTATTTGTTGTTTGAACTATTTGAGGAAACGAATACAGTAAAAAATCTTCTGTTTCAAGAACGCTTGGTCAAAATTGGAATACCAGGACATAAATTGGAAAAAATAGCCAAAGAACTGGAACATGATAAAAAAGATATTATTCCATGCTATAATAAGGTTCAAGCTGTTGATAAAACTAAAATTCGCTATGAACAAAAAGTAGCAGCATTATTAGAGCTGAATCTGATAAGTAAAGGATTGGCAGATGATTTAGTCAAATTATATGAATACAGAAATACTGTTCATATAGAGGCTGAAATGAAAAAGAAACTAGTGTATGACCTAAGTATGGGAGAATTAGCATATAGGAGAGTAGAAGGATTAAGTATAGAAGTGAGCAATGCACTAGAAAAACTAGAATCCACCTAAGGGTTTTAAAAGGATTCAAAAATTACAAGTATTGACACCGCTTCGCCCATGACGATAAATCAAGGGTTGAGGTGGTGTCATTTCTTATAGTCATAAGTAGTCAGAGAAGGAGGTTGAAAATACCTTTTTTTTATACCCATTTTTAAGGAGGTGGTGTCAAAAAGCATACATAAATACCGGGACGTTTCGTAAATGGATGTCCAAACATTTGGGGACTGTTTATCAGTCCTTTTTTAGTAGTTTCAAAAAGTACACATTTCAGGACTAAGGAAAGGAGCGAATAATCATGAAGAGATATGGTTATCACAGAACAAGTACAAGAGAACAGCATTTAGACAGAGGCATCAAGGAGATTACAGCCTATTGTGAGCAGAACAATCTGGAGCTGGAAAAGATATTCACTGACCAGCAGACAGGAAAGAATTTTAATCGTCCAAGATATCAGGTATTAAAAGAGGATGTATCAAGAGCAGGTGACAAGTTGATTATTACTGAGGTAGACAATTTTACAAGCTATAAAAATTACAACATATGGCTTATAGAATTGAAAAGGAATATATCGGGAAAAGTAATTTGTGTCACCCGTGGTGACACAAATTGGAAAGATAAATCAAGATAGTTAAAAAAGGAATTACTTCGGTAGTTCTTTTTTCTTACCAAAAACAAGAACAGGAGGTTAAAAAAAATGCTAAAAATATTCAGAAAGGACTCACTGACTCCACAGACAGAACGCATTTACAAAGTGCCATTATTTCACCGATTGGGGAGCTGCCTGATACCATTAGATGCCACGGAACGTTTGCGAGCATTACACAGTTATTATCGCATGGGTGACGAGGCATCTTTTTCTTTTAACTGGAATGAATATCTGCATCTGAAACGGGACTGGAGAAATGACATTATCAATACTTCTTTGCGGGAGCATCCGGAATATTTGGAAATGGAGGGTGGAAGCTGCGCCTGTGTGATGTTTATCAGAAAATATCCGAACGGTTTGACGGATCAATTCTTAAATGAACTGACAAACATGGACTTTCCAATCATTTATTCAATGGATGTGGAGCCGCTCGACAATGATGTGGCATATCAGATGGTGATGAAAAAGTACATGTCTAATGAGCGAAGCATTAACCGTGAGCAGGAGTTGAAAAACGAAAATGGAGATTATTCTACCAACATCAATTACGAGAGGAGAAAGCAGCAAAGAGACACGGAGGAGATGCTTGATCGTATTTCTTCGTTTGATGAGCGGCTTCTTTATGTGGGGATCACCATTGTGGTAAAAGCTGGTTCGATGGAAGAACTGGAGGAGCGGACAGAAAAGGTGCGTATCATTGGAAAAACACACAACATGGACATTGTTCCACATTCGTATCGACAGCTTGATGCCTTGAATACATCATTGCCGACGGGAGCAAGATTTGTTGATACAATGCGGACAATTACCTCTGAGGAACTTTCCATTTTCATTCCGTTTAATGCGCAGGAGATTCATGATGATTTGGGATACTGCTATGGCTTTAATAAGGTATCCAAAAATCTGATCATAGGAAACCGTAAATTATTAAAGAATGGAAACGGGATGGTGTTTGGTGTTCCGGGTTCCGGAAAGTCCTATAATGAGAAATCCGAGATGGGGCAGGTGTTATGTTTTTCAAAGGATGACATTATCGTGGTAGATCCAATGGGTGAATATAAAGACATTGCTGCAGCGTGGGGCGGTCAGTATATCAATCTGACACAGTCTGCGGAAAATGTCTTTTATGTCAATCCGTTCCATGTACCGGATGTTGTGCCGGACATTGACCGCTTTGTGGCGGAAAAAGCAGAGTTTGCCTATCTGTACCGGAATGAGCCAGAACTTAATCGATGCACAGAGAAACCGTTCTACGAAAACAATGGTTTCCAATTCCGAATTTATGCTTTTGCTGGATCAGGGAACAATGGACAAGGAAGCGGTAGAAGATTTGTTTGATATTTCTTCCGAGCAGCTTGCCTGTGTGAATGGAGCAGAGCCGGGAATGGGACTTATCCGGTTTGGCGATAAGATTGTCCCACTTGATAATACAATAGAAAAAGATAACAATCTTTATCAGCTATTTAATACCAATTTCCATGAGATGGTATTGGATGAAAAAAGTACTTGACAATACGGTACACCGTATATATAATACAGACATACGGTACACCGTATGAAAGGAGGCGCTAATAATGAGAGCTCAGGACAGATGGAACAAGAAAGCAGGATACATAAGCAAGTCATACAAAGTCAATCAGAACATTGCAGATGATTTTGCTAGTTCCTGTAAGGAAATGGGAGTTTCTCAATCTGGAGAGTTGCTAAAATTTATGAGCGAATTTATAAAGAAGAACTTGAAAGGAGAAAAGAAAATGAGAGTAATGACTAAGTATACTCAAGATGGTGAATGTGCAGGAATGGTTGAGATGGCGATAAATCAAGTTGTTTATCAATACGACAATACGGAAATTGAAAATGAGGAAAAAAGGATTTTGAAGGAATGTGAACAGATGGGAAAAGGAGGAAGATGCGATAACTGTTTAGATTTCAAGAAAGACTTTGATGTTCCAAATGCCAGGGAAACGGTTTCATTAGAAGACTTTTGTGAAATCGGTCGTTATGTTAAAAGCATTTATCTGCGTGATGTTGCATTGATGCGTTTGGTAATAGAAAAAAAACTTATGCCTGTTCGTATACGATACAGCAATGAAATGGAGTTAAATATTAACTATTCCCATGGCAATATGATCTTTACTTTACAAATGGATTTGTTCCCGTTTGATGTTTATGTTGTTATTTAATTTATCGAGTGAATTTTTCAAGGCATACAAAGATAAGCTTTGTGTGCCTTATTTGTCTATATGGAAAAAATTATTTAACGAAGAAATGAGAAGGAGAAATTATGGATCATCTAGACAAATTCCCCTTTCGTAGTTAAGATTGAGTATATCTATCATATACACGAACGTACATTCGATTCAAGAAAATACGGATAGTTTTAAATTGATTGTGTCAATTTACAATCAATTTCTATTCAATGTGGTTTTCCGGCAAGTTCTGTAAAATAAGCTCAGATCAAAACAATAACGGGAGGAGCTTATGCAACAGAATATTGAATTTGAGCGGTGCATTGATTTTCTGGTACGGATGATTGATAAGTACGGCGCTGAAGTCCTCCGGGAGTTGGAGGAAGAAAAACAGAATAAGGAAGAAAAAGAGGCGCAGTTTCCTGAAATACAAAATGTAAATCAGACTGTCGCTTTTTCATGTATTTTTAAATCAAATAAATTCTAAAAGCTGATAAAAAAGAATGATAATTTGGAGAAAAATAGCATAGAATAATTTTGAGCTGATATGACAGAGAATGTTTTGGCGTATTGACAGGACATTTAAAATGACGTATACTAAGCTCAGTGATCGTTCTGTAGAAACTTGAGAAGCCTACAGGCGGGGGAGAGCCTGCGGGTCTCTCCCTCTTTTGTTTTAAGGAGAAATGAGATGCAGACACCGAAAAAATTCTCTTCTTTTAGTGACCAGGTTTCCTGGATCAGCGATGAAAAGGGAATAAAAATAAAAGACAGAGAATATGCGGAAGAGATGTTACGCCAAATAGGATATTTTCCTCTTATGGGAGGATATAAACATCTTTTTAGAATATCAAACACAAAAAAATATAAAGCAGGAACAAGTTTTGAAGAAATAGTCAGTTTGTATAAGTTTGATGCAGAGCTTAGAGAGTTGTTCTTTAAATATTTACTGCAGATTGAGCGACAGATGCGTTCTTTGATGTCATACTATTTTACTGAAATGTATGGAGCAGAGCAGAAGCAGTACCTGGATGCTAATAATTATAATAATACAAAAAGAAATCATGCAACAATCGTAAAGTTGATAGCGACCTTGAAACGGGCAACAACGACCACAGATTATACATATATCAACTATTACCGCAAGACATATGGTGAAATTCCATTATGGGTTTTGGCAAATGTACTTACGTTTGGAAACTTATCAAAAATGTTCCGAGTGTTTCCGCAGTCCTTAAAATCAAAAGTATCAAAAAACTTTGAACCTTTGAATCAGCATCAGATGGAGCAGTTTCTATCTGTTCTCACTAAGTATAGGAATGTATGTGCCCATGGGGAACGACTGTTTACATACAGAACAGTAGATGCTATTGCGGATACACCGCTTCATAAAAAACTTTCATTACCACAGAGCGGTAATCAGTATGAAAAAGGAAAACAGGATCTGTTTGCTGTGGTGATTGCTTTTAAATATCTATTATCTGGAAAAGATTTTCTGGAATTTAAAAGAAAGCTCATAAAAGAGATTGACCGAGTAAACAGAGAAGTGGAGCATATAAGTGAAGTTGAATTATTGAATAAAATGGGTTTCCCGGAAAATTGGAAAAATATTACCAGATACCATTTAAAGTAAAGAAATATCCTCTAAGAAATAGTGAAATACCTATTGTCTTAGAGGATTTTTTATTGAAGAATTTTAATATTCAAGAGTTTGTTTTTTCCTTTTTGACATTAAAGCTAAGATTTCTTGTGGGTTTGTCAACTGACGTCCGGGAAGTGTCTGCTTTGGTGTGCGGTCACGGTCGGCTTCGTCAATCGCTGCAATGAAACGTTTTACGCTGTTTGGATTGGATATGACAAAATTATGAGTAATACTTGAAGTGGCCATACGAACACCTCCTAGTACATCGTTTCGTAAATAACTATACCAATCGCGTAGGATGCGGATTCGAGTGTGCAGGTCTAAAAACGCAGGCGTAGCGGGCTACGCTGAGGCTTTTAGACCTGTGCACTCGGATTTGCAGACAAGTGAGTGGTATAGTTATTTCGAAAACGATGTACTAGGAACATGTTATAAGATATTTTTGTGGCGATGCCATGCCATTATTACGAGAGCAATGAGCATAGTGGCGGTTTCCGCAACAGGAAATGCAAGCCAGATTCCGTTCAGTTGGAATAATTTGTCCAGACACCATAAGGCAGGAACAAGGAAAAGCAGTTGTCTGCATAATTGAATCGCTATGCTGGAACCTACTTTTTCTGTCGCCTGAAAATAGGTGGAAATCATGGTAGAGAGACCGCAAAACAGATAGCTTGCCGCCATAATTCGCATAGCGGATATTCCAAAGGAGCGCATGGCTTCCGACGCTGTAAATAATTCCAAAAGCTGCGCCGGAAAGAAGTTGACGGTCAATGTTCCCAGTATCATCATACCGGAGACCAAAGCGGTTCCGTATCGGAAAGCGGAGTGCAGCCTATCTCTGTTTCCCGCACCGTAGTTAAACCGCATAATAGGCAAACAGCCCTGAATCAAGCCGTTTACTGTCATAACGACCAACTGCTGCACCTTAAAATACGCACCGAAGAATGCAATCGCCCGCCTATATTTGGAGTCTATAATTGCAATGATGGTTGGAGATTGATGTCTTCCGCCGGTAGGAGCGTAAGTCCCTGCTTCCAGTACAACGTCCAAAGCCTTGGAAAGGACAGGTTCCGATTTATAAGCCCGTACACTACGGTGCATCTTGATAAGAGACAAAAAATTTTTTTCCATACAGATATAGTCCTCCATTCTGCTAATACTTCCGAGATACAGGCAACAAAAAAGCCACACAACTATCACAAGATAGCTGTGTGGCAAAAAGATGACCGAATCCGGAAAAGTCCACTAAAATTTTGCGTTTATTATTATAGTGAACTTGAAGGAGACTGTCAAGCATCAATCATTACGGAATTGTGGCGGCTGTCTGTTGTTTTTTGTGTTACTTTATGGCACATGAGAAATTCTGTCTGGTTTTGTACTCGTAGTGAGTGGGCATGTTCTCCCATTGGAAGGCCACCCACCAGTCCAATTCATTCAGTACGATATTGTATAGGATGCCGCCCTGCGGCGTTCCCTTAGTCGGGTAATCGCAGCTCATAGCTGGCTGGTTACCGGCTCTGCCTCTTTGACAACAGTTATATGTAATTTGACAACATTGATTAGAACTTTTACATTTAGGGGAAAATAGCGGAAATTATTCGGAGAGTTTATTTTTTCTTTTATAGCCGTAATCCTTTAATATCTTTAATGCGTGATAAGATCATATTGCAACTGCAGCTGATAATGCCAGGCAGTGTATCAATGACATTGTGCAGGAAGTATTCCATTTCATCACCTGATGAAGCAACGGCATGTACATGAAGCCTGTCTCTTCCTGTGACACGGTAAATCTGTGAGACTGTATCATTTTTGTACAATATATCTGTCACCTGCGCCAGGTACTCCGGTTTTGTTTCAATTTCAAAATAGCATGATACAGCCCCACTGATTTTTTGCGGATTAATAATTGTTGTATATTCTTCGATTACGCCTCTTTTCTCCAAAGCCTGGATACGGGCTTTTACTGCCACTCTGGAAATACCGGTTTCTTCACCGATATCAGAGTAAGAGATACGTGCGTTTTCTATAAGCAGCCGGATAATCTTCTGATCCAGCTCATCTAAACCGTCCAGGTACATAAGTTCCCTCCTGTAAAATAATATAAAATAATATCCATCTGATAGCAGCTTTTTTCAATATCAAATATCATATCATTTATATTACTAAAAGTAAACAGCAGCTTGACTTATTTGCTGTAACTACATATAATTGTTGCGTAACGAAATCTTAAACTTACATTTTGAAAATACAATCGTGATTTCGGATAAAAAGCAGGAATTGATGGAGGAAAATGAGAATGTCAAAAGATGAATATTTAATCACAGATGCCCCTCTTAAAGCACTGACTGTTTTTGCAATGCCTATGATTCTGGGCAGCTTCTTTCAACAAGTATATAATATGGCTGATTCCATTATCGTAGGTCAGTTTGTGGGATCCTCTGCACTTGCGGCAGTTGGAGCCTGTGCCGCTTTGACCAATGTTTTCATCTGTGTGGCTTTGGGAGCCGGTGTAGGAGCAGGTGTACTTGTGAGCCGCTATTTTGGAGCTCAGAATTATAGCAAAATGAAAACAATTGTGTCAACATCGTTGATCAGTTTTCTGATTCTGAGTATACTTCTGGGGGTTTTTGGCTTTGTTTTTTCTCATTTTATGATGAGTTTATTACAAACACCTGCTGACATACTGGATGAAGCGGTACTGTATCTGCGTGTTTATTTTGTGGGATTTCCCTTTCTGTTTATGTACAATATCCTTTCAACGATGTTCAATTCCATCGGTGAATCGAAGATTCCGCTGGGCCTTTTGATATTTTCTTCTGTTTTGAATATTGTTATGGATCTTTGGATGGTGGCAGGTTTAGGGCTGGGTGTGTTCGGTGCCGCCCTTGCAACTCTCATTGCGCAGGGGATTTCCGCAGTGTTTTCGCTTTTGATTTTCTTTAACCGGATGCGTCGATATAAAAGCCGCTTTAACTGGTTTGACAGGCAGGAGTTACATTCCATGCTTCGTATTGCAGTACCATCGGTTCTTCAGCAATCCACAGTGTCAATTGGTATGATGATCGTACAGGCGGTTGTAAATCCCTTCGGTACACAGGCGCTGGCAGGTTATGCGGCAACCATGAGAGTAGAGAATGTTTTTTCACTGATATTTGTATCCATTGGAAATGCGGTTTCGCCCTATGTTTCCCAGAATCTTGGAGCAAAGAAAATTGAACGTATTAAAAAAGGATATCACGCTGCACTGGTGTTAGATCTGTGTTTCGCAGTCCTTGCTTTCATAGTCATTGAAACACTGCACACCCCAATTTCTTCCTTATTCCTTGGAAAAGATGGAACCGCTCTGGCATATCAGGTGTCCGGGGATTATATGAAATGGCTGGGATATTTCTTTATTTTTATGGGTATTAAGATGGCAACAGATGGAGTTCTTCGTGGACTTGGAATTATGCGGCCGTTTCTCATTGCCAATATGGTAAACCTTGCCATTCGGCTGTCAGTTGCCTTGATTTTTGCACCGCGTTATGGAATTGCATTTGTCTGGCTTGCTGTACCGGCCGGATGGCTTGCGAATTTTCTGATCTCCTATGGGGCACTTAGAAAATCATGGCCGGTTGATGAAGGAGTTTCATTCCGGTAAATTTCTCTTAAGTTTTGATGGGAAGCTGGATTTGTATGTTAAGAGGTATATTTTCGTTACTGTTCACTGGCAATATCCCGCGAAGCGTGTTGCTGTGAACAGTAACATATTTTCTTATAGACATGATATAGTATGAGTGCTATAATAAAAATAATTTTTTATGGCATTTATTGGCAAACCGGTTGAAAAGCCGGGGCGCAAAGCCAGAAGGAGCTAAAGTCAGATTGAAATCTGGCCATGCCAGCCGGTTGCATCATGCCTCAGTAATAAAAAAGGTAAATGTTAAATGGGCATTATGGAAAAAGTTCCTGTAAAATTTTTTACAAGGAACTTTTTTTTGTCTTCAAGCGGATATTCGCAACCTCCGCAGGGGACTTACCTGATTCGGTTAAATTTGAGGGAAAATAGAGAAGAACAGCAGGAATGGAGAAAAGATGAAAGGAAAAAGAGTGATTGCAGGCATTCTGCTTGTGGGAATTTTAGCAACTGCCCTGGCAGGGTGCAAAAATGCAGATGTTACTAAAAAAGAAAGAGAAAAGCCCGTTATCACCCTGGGCAGTGACAGTTATCCGCCATACAATTATCTGAATGAAGATGGAATCCCCACAGGAATTGATGTGGAATTGGCTACAGAAGCTTTCAGAAGGATGGGGTATCAGGTGGATGTTGTCCAGATCAACTGGGAGAAGAAAAAAGAACTGGTAGAAAGCGGAGAGATCGACTGTATTATGGGCTGTTTTTCCATGGAAGGACGCCTTGACGATTACCGCTGGGCAGGACCCTACATAGCAAGCCGCCAGGTAGTTGCTGTAAATGAGAGCAGTGATATCTATAAACTAAGTGATCTGGAGGGAAAGAACCTTGCCGTCCAGTCCACAACCAAACCGGAAAGTATCTTTCTGAACCGGACAGATGAGAGAATTCCCAAACTGGGAAATCTGATCAGTCTTGGGCACAGGGAACTGATCTATACCTTTCTGGGAAAAGGATATGTAGATGCAGTTGCTGCACATGAGGAATCCATTGTCCAGTACATGAAGGATTATGATGCAAGCTTCCGTATCCTGGAAGATCCGCTGATGGTGGTCGGGATAGGTGTTGCTTTTGCAAAAGAGGATGACAGAGGAATCTGTGAGCAGATGGATCAGACGCTGGAAGAAATGCGTCAGGATGGCACATCCCTGAAAATCATTAAAAAATATCTGGATGATCCCCAGAAGTATCTGGAGGTGGATGATCTTGGATATTAGGAGAAGAATAAAAGTAAAGCGATTCTGGATATTCGGCATTCTGCTTGGAATCTGTGTGACTGCAGCTTCCCTGTATTACTTTTTTCGGGCAGAGAAAAAGGAAGCAGAGAACAGGATGGTGGAAACTGTAAACTATGTCAAAGTGCAGTGTTCCACCTACACCCATTATAATGAAGCTTCGGAATCTAAAAGTCTCCTCCGCGCCATTGAAAGTGCCAGACAGATGAGTACGAATATCGATATGGAAACAGAAAACGGCGGCCGGCTAAGCCAGGAGTTTCTGAAAGAAAATCTGCAGACCCTCTGGGTGGATGGTATCCTTGTGCTGGATGCAGAGGGAAAGACAGTCTGCAAATACAGCATGGATGAGGCTCTGACCAATGAGATCACAGATTATCTGCAAAAAGATATTATCATGGATTTTACCGGATATGAAGAAAGATCTTATTCGGAACGGATTGACCGAGAAGACGGATCACGTATCGACATTGCAGCCTGTGCCAGAAAAGATGCACCAGGTATGGTTGCAATTTATTATTATACGTCTTCGGAATTTGTCAGAAATTATACCCTGACAGTACAGAACCTTTTAAATGGCTATAGCACTCAGAAGGATGGAACGATTATTGTTGCAGACAAGGGAACCATTGTTGCCAGCAACGATGAAAGCCTGCTGGGACAGGATACTGCCGGCAACCAGGTTGTCCAGGCAATGAAAGAGCATACAGACAGTCAGCATATTTTTCATTTAAAAAATGAAGGAACCGGAGGTTACGGAATCATGCTGAAGCAGAGGGATTATTATATTTATGCCTATCTTCCGGATACGGAAGTATTCCGTAACCTGCCGTTAAGTGTAACAGCTGTCGTTTTTCTTTATTTACTCATATTCGGTATATTCTGCTTCTGGGGTTACAGAGCGGATCTGGCACACCGGAAACAGGAACAGGAAAAAGATGAAAAATATAAAGCAGAACTTCTGAGAACAGCAAAAAAAGCAGAAGCAGCCAATGAGGCAAAAACTGAGTTTCTGCAGAGAATGAGCCATGATATCCGGACACCGATCAATGGAATCTGCGGCATGATCAATGTGGCAGACCATTATGCAGACAATATGGAGAAACAGACGGAATGCAGGGCAAAGATCAAAAAGACATCCCATCTGCTGCTGGAACTGATAAACGAGGTTCTGGACATGAGCAAGCTGGAGTCAGATGAAGTGGTTCTGGAAGACATCCCATTTAATCTGAACAGTATTTTTGAGGAAATACTGGGTGTGATCGAACATATGGCTGCGGAGCAGAACATCCGGATCATTTGGGAAGAGAAAGAAGTTACACACTGGAATCTTATTGGAAGTCCGGTGCATGTGAAACGGATTCTGATGAATATTTTGTCCAATGCGGTGAAATATAACAAAGAAAACGGATATGTCTATATCAGCTGTCGGGAAATCCCATCGAAACAGACAGCAATGCCCACATTGGAATTTGTCTGCAGAGACACCGGAATTGGAATGACAGAGGCATTCCAGAAACGCATTTTTGAACCATTTGCACAGGAACATGCAGGAAGCCGCACAAAATTCGCCGGAACAGGACTGGGAATGCCAATTACAAAAAAACTGGTGGAGAAAATGGGCGGAACCATTTCCTTTGAAAGTAAAGAAGGCACAGGGACTACATTTGTGATCCGGATTCCATTCCAGATTGATGCAGATATGAAGGACAGGAATGAAACGGAAGAAAAAACAGAAACTTCTATCCAGGGGCTCCATGTTCTTCTGACAGAGGATAATGAGCTGAATATGGAGATTGCAGAATTTGTGCTTCAGAATGAAGGCGCTGTGGTGACAAAAGCATGGAATGGACAGAAGGCTGTTGACATATTCAGAAAAAGCAGACCTGGAGAATTTGATGCTATTCTTATGGATATTATGATGCCTGTCATGAATGGATATGAAGCAGCAAAGATGATCCGCTCTCTGGACAGAGAGGATGCAAAAGTGATACCGATCATTGCCATGACAGCAAACGCGTTCACTGAGGACAAAATGAGAGCAAAGGAAGCAGGAATGGATGAACATATTGCCAAGCCTGTTGATGGGAAATTATTAGTAAAAGTGATCAATGAGTTAGTAAAACGCAATCAGAGGGAGAAGTTATAATGAAAAAGAAAAAATGGAACAAGTTAGTTTCTGTGCTTTTGGCGATGGTGACAGCCGTATCACTTCTGTCTGGCTGCGGCGGGAAAAGTGCGGAAAAAGAAGATGCAGAAACCATCACAGTGTATTTATGGAGCACAAAGCTGTATGAAAAATATGCGCCATACATCCAGGAACAGCTTCCGGATATCAACGTTGAATTTGTAGTAGGCAATAATGATCTGGATTTCTATCGTTTTCTGAATGAAAACGGCGGATTGCCGGATATTATAACCTGCTGCAGGTTTTCCCTCCATGATGCAAGCCCCCTGAAGGACAGTCTGATGGATCTTTCCACAACCAATGCTGCAGGTGCTGTCTATGATACCTACCTTAACAATTTCAAAAATCAGGATGGCAGTGTAAACTGGCTTCCTGTGTGTGCAGATGCCCATGGCTTTGTAGTGAACAAAGATCTTTTTGAAAAGTATGATATTCCTCTTCCAACGGATTATGAAAGCTTCGTTTCTGCCTGCCAAGCATTTGATGAGGTGGGTATCCGTGGGTTTACTGCAGACTATTACTATGATTATACCTGTATGGAAACACTGCAGGGTCTGTCTGCATCAGAGCTGTCTTCTGTGGATGGACGTAAGTGGCGTACCATCTACAGTGACCCGGACAATACAAAGAGAGAAGGTCTGGACAGTACCGTCTGGCCGGAGGCTTTTGAACGTATGGAGCAGTTTATTCAGGATACAGGGCTGAGCCAGGATGATCTGGATATGAATTATGATGATGTGGTTGAGATGTACAAAAGTGGTAAGCTTGCCATGTATTTCGGCAGTTCTGCCGGTGTAAAAATGTTCCAGGATCAGGGCATTAACACAACATTCCTGCCATTCTTTCAGCAGAACGGCGAAAAGTGGCTGATGACTACACCATATTTCCAGATAGCTTTAAACCGTGACCTGACAAAGGATGAAACACGTCGGCAGAAAGCAATGAAGGTACTGAACACAATGCTTTCAGAGGATGCGCAGAACCGGATCATTTATGATGGGCAGGATCTGTTAAGCTATAGCCAGGATGTGGATTTCCGGCTTACGGAATATCTGAAGGATGTGAAACCTGTGATCGAAGAAAACCATATGTATATCCGTATTGCGTCAAATGACTTTTTTTCCATTTCCAGGGATGTGGTGTTTAAGATGATCTCAGGAGAATATAATGCAGAGCAGGCTTATCAGTCATTTAATTCCCAGCTTCTTGAAGAAAAATCCACTTCTGAGGATATTGTGTTGGATTCAAAGAAAACTTATTCCAATCGTTTCCATACCAGCGGAGGCAATGAAGCCTATTCTGTTATGGCAAACACTTTGCGCGGTATTTATGGGACGGATGTGCTGATTGCAACAGGAAACAGCTTTACAGGAAATGTACTGAAGGCCGGTTATACAGAAAAAATGGCAGGCAACATGATTATGCCAAACGAGCTTTCCGCTTACAGCAGTGAGATGAGCGGGGCAGAACTGAAGGAAACGGTCAGAAACTTCGTAGAAGGCTACCAGGGAGGCTTTATCCCCTTTAACCGCGGCTCTCTGCCTGTGTTCAGTGGTATTTCTGTAGAAATCAGGGAAACGGATAATGGTTATACATTGAGTAAAGTTTCAAAGAATGGAAAACAGATTCAGGACAAGGATACTTTTACTGTGACCTGCCTTGCAGCACCACAATATATGGAAGCTTATCCGGCAGAGGAAAATATTGTATTTGATGGAGGGGATACCTCTGTGGAAGATACCTGGACAACATATGTTTCAGATGGTAATGCCATTCTTGCAGAGCCTGAAGACTACATTACTCTGAGGTGAGAAGAATGGATGTTAAGAATCATAATACAAACAGAAAGAAACGGGTTGTGAGAAAACGATGGAATGCAGCAGTTCTTATTGCCCTATTTGTTGGAATCCTTTTGACTGTTTTCCAATATTTGGGGTTTGTATCGAAGACTGTTTATGAGGAAAGTGTTTCTCACCTGACAGAAATTTTTCATCAGTCTGATAATATGCTAAGTGAGCTGACAAATAAGAATCTGACTTATCTCCATATATGGGGGGAATATTTGCAGAACACTTCCGATGAAAGTGAAATTCGTGAGTATATAGAGAAAGCACAGGAAGATGCAGGCTTTTTAGATTTTTATTTCCTGTCAGCGGACGGGAACTATAAGATGGCAACAGGTGAAACCGGGTATCTGGGATTGCAGGAAAATATTGAAGATGAGATCCGGCAGGGAAATGATGTGATAACCAATGCAACGGTTCCCGGAAAATCCCAGCTCCTTGTTTTTGCTACTCCCAGGCCTCATGGAAGTTATCAGGGCTTTGAATATGATGCCATTGCCATTGCCTATGAAAACTCTGATATCGTAAATGTGCTGAATATTTCTGCTTTCAATGGAAATGCCCAGAGTTATGTGGTTCATCCGGATGGCCGTGTTGTTGTGGATCATTCTTCTGAGTCATGGGGAGAGGTGTATAATTTCTTTGGGATTCTGAGAGAACATTCCAATATGTCTGAAAAAGAGATTCTTAAACTCTCAGAAGAGTTTAAGGAAGGACATACAGATGCAATGCTGATAAATCTGGATGGAGAGGATTACTATCTGGTCTATGAGAAATCCAAACCTCAGGACTGGATCTTTCTGGGACTTGTCCAGGCTGATATCGTCAATGCAAGTATGAATGTTCTGCAGCGTAGCACTGTGCTGCTTGTAAGTGCAGTAGCGGTGTGTATTGCCGGCCTTTTTATTGGAATTATTCTCCGGAAAAACAGGGTAAACCTGAAGAGAAAGGATACGGAGATCCTGTACAGGGACGAATTGTTTCAAAAGCTGTCAATGAATGTAGATGACGTTTTCCTGATGCTGGATGCAAAAACATATCAGGCAGATTACGTCAGTCCCAATGTGGAAAAACTGCTGGGAATTACAGTAGAACAGATTCGTAAAGATATTTGTGTCCTTGGGAAACTGCATCCCGGGGACGTTGAAGATCCGGAGAAGAAGTATCTGGAAGAAATCCAGGTTCATGAGCAGCAGGAATGGGATCTTGAATATGTTCATCAGAAAACAGGAGAACACCGCTGGTTTCATAACGTTGCAATGGGCAGCGAGGTAAACGGGAAAAAGAAATATATCCTGGTTCTGTCAGATCGTACCTCTGACAGAAAAATGAATCAGGCCCTTTCTGAGGCGGTCCGCGCTGCGGAGACTGCAAACAAGGCAAAGAGCACCTTTCTTTCCAATATGTCTCACGATATCCGGACACCAATGAATGCGATTATTGGTTTTACTACACTGGCTGTAAGCAACATTGATGATAAAGAAAGGGTTCGGGATTATCTGGGTAAGATTCTTTCCTCCAGTAATCATCTGCTCTCACTGATCAATGATATCCTGGATATGAGCCGTATTGAGAGCGGGAAAATCCATCTGGAAGAGACGGAAGTCAGTCTGTCAGAGGTTCTTCATGATCTGAAAACCATTATCAGCGGACAGATCCATGCGAAACAGTTAGAGCTTTACATGGATGTCATGGATGTTACCAATGAGGATGTTTATTGCGACAAGACCAGGCTGAATCAGGTACTGCTGAATCTTTTGTCCAATGCGATCAAGTTTACTCCTGCAGGCGGAACCGTTTCTGTTCGGCTGAGAGAGTATCCGGGTACACAGAGAGGCTGTGAACTGTACGAAATCCGGGTAAAGGATAACGGAATCGGCATGAGTCAGAAATTTGTACAGAAGATCTTTTCTCCTTTTGAGAGAGAGCGGACTTCCACTGTAAGCAGGACTCAGGGTACAGGACTGGGCATGGCTATCACCAAGAACATCGTGGATATGATGGGCGGAACCATTGAGGTTCAGACAGAACAGGGCAAAGGTACTGAATTTATTATCCGTCTGCCATTGCGGATTCAGCCTGAGAACCACCGTATAGAGAAAATCGCGGAGCTGGAAGGCCTGAAGGCATTGGTAGTAGACGATGATTTCAATACCTGTGACAGTGTGACTAAGATGCTTGTGAAGGTTGGAATGCGTTCGGAATGGACACTTTCCGGTAAGGAGGCTGTTCTCCGCGCACGACAGTCTATGGAAATGGGTGATGCATTCCATGCTTATATCATTGACTGGCGTCTTCCGGATATGAACGGCATTGAAGTTACCCGTCAGATCCGCAGTCTTGGTGATGATACGCCGATCATTATCCTGACTGCTTACGACTGGTCAGATATTGAAGTGGAAGCCAGGGCAGCAGGGGTGACTGCGTTCTGTGCCAAACCTATGTTTATGTCAGATATCAGAGAGACTCTGATGGCTGCTATCGGCCAGAAGCAGGCCGGGGCAGATGATAATATTCTTCCGGCAGCAGATTCAGATTTCAGAGGCAGGCGCATACTGCTTGTGGAAGATAATGAACTGAACAGTGAAATTGCAGTAGCGCTCCTTAGTGAATATGGTTTTCGGGTTGATACAGCGGAAGATGGAGCAGAGGCTGTGGAGAAAGTTAAGAATTCAACACCAGGTGATTATGATCTGGTGCTTATGGATGTGCAGATGCCTGTAATGAACGGATATGAGGCTACTGAGCAGATCCGTTCACTGGATGATCGGGCACTGGCGGGAATTACGATCCTTGCCATGACTGCCAATGCTTTTGACGAAGACAGAAAGAAAGCACTGGCATGTGGTATGAATGGATTCTTATCCAAACCAATTGTTATAGAGGAACTGATCAGTACATTACAAAACAGTCTAGAGCGTGTCTGAAAAAGGCTTTCTGCAAGATGTGCGTCACAATTTGTGGGATATTTTGCCCGGATGAGGGCGCCGTAGCGGGCTACGGCAACTGAATTTGGGTGAAATATCCCGCAAAGTGGGGCGTGCAGATTGCGGGAATGATTTTTCAGACACACTCTAGGGTAAGTTTAACTGAATCAGGTAAGTTTTCTGTTTGAACTGTGATAATGGGATATGAAAAGTGGTTTGATGAAAGCAAGGAGGAGCAACGAATGATTTGTGGAATGACGTATTTTCAGATATGTCTGTATTTTCTTATTTATTCTTTTGGCGGCTGGGTTGTTGAAGTTATTTTTCATGCAGTAGCGTTGGGAAAAGTTATAAACAGAGGTTTCCTGAATGGACCGGTTTGCCCGGTATATGGATTTGGGGTGCTTTCTGTTTTTGCTTTGCTCAATACAATTCAGGGCAGCGGGCGTCAGATGAGTGATGGAATGATTTTTGTGTTTGGAATTGTTCTGGCAACTGCGGTGGAGTTGGTTGCAGGCTGGCTGCTGGATGTGTGTTTCCACGCAAGATGGTGGGATTATTCAGATAAACCCTTTAATTTTCATGGCTACATTTGCCTGGAGTTTTCTCTGATCTGGGGACTGGCTATCGTTATGGTAGTAAAAGTTTTCCAGAAGTATGTAGAGGCACATGCGTTACATACACCTGCAACCTGGGAATGGATTGTGATAGCAGTTTTGTATGCTGTGTATCTGACAGATTTTATTGTGACGGTAGCAGTGATCCAGGGACTGAATAAAAAGCTTACCAGACTGGATAAGGTTCGCTCAGATCTGAGAATTGTAAGTGATAAACTGAGTGATACACTGGCTACGACTACGATTGGCACAGCACAGAAAGTGGGAGAAGGAAAGGTTCAGGCAACTCTTGCAGCAGCAGAACTGCGTGATGCAACTGCCGCACAGCGAGAAAAATCTATCGAAATGCTTCGTATAAAAAGAGCGGAGCTTCAGGCTCAGTTTGAGGAACTGTCCAGTTCTATTACCAATCATACCGTTGTCGGTCAGGGGCGTATCATCAAGGCATTTCCGAAGATGCAGCACAGAGACTATTCCGAACTGATTCAGGAGCTGAAAAAGAGATTAAAATAGATTAAAATGCAGAGGGAGGCTTCAGGTGAACAGACAGGCAGTACAAACCTTAAAGACTTATTTTGGATATGATACATTCAGAGAAGGGCAGGAGAGTGTTGTGGAGTCCATTCTGGAACACCGGGATGTGCTTGCAATCATGCCGACAGGAGCCGGAAAATCCATCTGTTATCAGGTACCGGCACTGATGCTGTCAGGAATTACGATTGTAATTTCTCCTCTGATCTCACTGATGCAGGATCAGGTAAAGGCTTTGAATGAAGCGGGAATACATGCCGCATTTATCAATTCTTCACTGTCGGAAAGTCAGATTAGCAAGGCGTTGTACCTGGCAGCAGGAGGAAGATACAAAATTATTTATGTTGCACCGGAACGTCTGGAAAATTATGAGTTTCTGGAATTTGCCAGACAGGTGGAGATTTCCATGGTGACAGTGGATGAGGCACATTGTATTTCACAGTGGGGCCAGGATTTCAGACCAAGCTATGTCAAAATCGTAGACTTTGTAAAAAATCTTCCCGGTCGTCCGATCGTCAGTGCTTTTACCGCAACTGCAACAGAGGAAGTAAAGAACGACATTCTCTGTACTTTAAATCTGGAAGATCCGAAAGTAGTGATCACCGGGTTTGATAGAAAGAATTTATATTACAGCGTGGAAAATATCCGGCGAAAAGACGATTTTGTGATGGATTACATAGACAGACATCCAACAGAGAGCGGGATTATTTACTGTTCTACAAGAAAAAATGTGGACAATCTTTTTGAACTGCTTTTTCAAAAAGGAGTTGCTGTTACCAGATATCATGCAGGACTGAATAATGAAACCAGAAAAAAGAATCAGGATGATTTCATTTACGACAGAACCCCCGTTATTATTGCAACAAATGCATTTGGAATGGGGATTGATAAATCCAATGTGAGATATGTGATCCATTACAATATGCCGCAGAGTATGGAGAATTATTATCAGGAGGCAGGACGTGCAGGGCGTGACGGAGAGAATTCCCAGTGCGTTCTATTGTTTTCTGCACAGGATGTTATGATCGACCGAATGCTTCTGGATAACAAAGATTTTTCCGATGTGGATGAAGAGGATGAATTTCTCATTCGTCAGCGGGATATACGAAGGCTTCAGATCATGGAAGGATATTGTAAAACAACAGGATGTCTGCGAAATTATATTCTGGAGTATTTCGGTGAAAAGACCTTCGGTCCCTGTGATAATTGTGGAAATTGTCACAGAGAATACCATGAGACAGATATGACCAGAGAGGCGAAGTGGGTAGTGAACTGTGTAGCTGAGACGAGAGGAAGGTATGGACTGACAATTGTGATTGGTACTCTGCTGGGGGCTAAGAGAGCCCGGTTGAGGGAACTTGGAACAGATAAGTATAAATCTTATGGATCATTGAATGATCACAGTGAGGCAGAACTCAGGGCACTGATCAGCCAGATGACTGAGATGGGATATCTCTATCAGACACAGGAACGTTACAGTGTGCTGAAACTGGGCGATATTTCTCCGCTAAGAGATGAAAATACTCACGTGATCATGCGTACTTACGAGGAAAAAGAACCGGATAAAAAGAAAAAGCCCCAGAAATCTGTCAGAAAACGCAGTACAGATGCGCTTACGGCAGCAGGTTACGATTTATTTGAAGCCCTGCGGAAACTTCGTCTGGAAATTGCAAAAGAGGAAGCCATGCCTCCATATATCGTGTTCAGTGATAAGACGCTGATAGATATGTGCATCAAATGTCCATCAAATGAAGAAGAAATGCTGGAGGTTTCCGGTGTGGGCGAGAATAAGCTGAAGAAATACGGTCAGAGATTTCTGGAAGAGATACAGAAGTTCTGCCTGGAACGTCCGAATGCGGTTTTGAGTATGTCGGAAGATGAAAATGGTAATCCCTGAGAACAAAGGTTGGAAAACAGATGAATATAGAAAAATATACGGAAGAATTAATCACATTGAGACATTACTTTCATCAATATCCGGAGCTGGCACTTCAGGAAGTGGAGACGTCTGCATATATCCGGAAATATCTGGAGAAACTGGGATATGAGATTGTGCCGATAGAACCTACAGGATTGATTGCGGAACTTCCATCTCTGAGAAACAGGGAGAAACTGGTTGTACTCAGGGCGGAGATGGATGCATTGCCCATACAAGAGCAGACAAATCTACCATATGCATCAGTAAATCAGGGATGTATGCATGCCTGCGGTCACGATATGATCCTGGCAGCAGCACTGATCCTTGCAAAAATTGTGGCAGAAGAGCAAAGAATGCAGGAAAGTTTTCCGGTCAGACTCCGGTTCCTTTTTGAACCTGCAGAGGAGATTGGTGAAGGTGCAAAAAGAATGCTTCAGGCCGGAGCATTAGAGAATCCGAAAGCAGATGCATTTCTGATGTTTCATTACGCAGCGGACATGACATTTGGAATGGCAGTGCATCAGGGACAGGCATCTTCAATGATCAACAGTATGCAGATTCATGTTCATGGAAAATCCAGTCACTGGTGTGAAGCGGATAAGGGGATTGATGCAATTTATGCAGCTGCTCAAGTGATAAGTGCCATTCATGATCTGAATGAAAGTTTTGGAAAACAGCATCCGGATGCAGGAAAATATATTGTGGGTACGGGTACGATTCATGGCGGTGAATATACGAATATTATTGCAGACCATGTGGTATTAAACGGAAATATACGCGCAGTTCATGAAGAAACTTACATGGCACTTGAGCACGAGCTGGAGAGAAATCTGCAGGAAATTGAAAAGCAGACTGGCACACAGATCCGTATGGAATTTCCAAAAGATCCGGTATATGCGTTTGCCAATGATGAGGAACTTACAGAGACAGCAAAGGTAGTGGGGGCAGAAGTATTCGGAGATAAATTTGTTCTGGAAGGAGAAGATGAGTTGTTTCTTTCCGGTGACAACGCATACAGATATTTTAGAGAAACCAGAGGACTTTTCACAGTATTTCTTGCGGGAATACCAGGAGAGAATCATCCTCTGCATCATCCGAAATTTCAATTGGATGAGAGAATACTGCCGTACAGCGTGGAGACATTGTATAAGATTATAACTACATTATGAGTATTGCAATTTTGGAAAATAATGAATTATGATGTGATTCAGCAGAGCGTGAAATTCTACTGAACTGGATTAATATATTATTTACGCAGATTGCTATGGAAGGAACGTCAGCAGGATGGATAATTTGTATCTGTTCTGCTGTTTTTTGAGTATACTCGTAATAATTTCAGAGAATACTGTAAATTAACCCAATTAAGTAAGTCCTGCTTCAATTGAGGATATCCACCTGACTCTATGAAAAATCTCGTTACTGTTCACTCCGTTCACAGTAACGTAGCCAAAATTCATTCCAGATTGCCTGCGGCAATGGAATTTTGACTTGTATGTCTCGGGATTTTGGCATATTCATGCCAAAACACCTCGCGGGACAGTGGTGTGTGAACAATAACAAAATTTCATAAATAAATGAAAAAAATTACCAAAAGGACTTGAAAATTGGATTAAAATAGTATAATATAAAAACATAAACAAATTAAGAATGCATAGCAACTATAACTTATTAACGTTGAGTGACAGCAGATTGCTGAATAGTAACGGACAGACGATATACTATAAAGAAAGAATTGAGGGCAGAAATATGAAGATTACAGATACCATTAAATATGTCGGAGTGAATGACCATCAGGTAGATTTGTTTGAGGGACAGTATGCAGTGCCAAACGGAATGGCATATAATTCCTATGTGATTCTGGATGACAAGGTTGCAGTTATGGATACTGTAGATGCCAATTTCAAACATGAATGGCTGGATAATCTTGAACAGGCACTGGGCGGACGTAAGCCGGACTATCTGATCGTTCAGCATATGGAGCCTGACCATGCAGCAAATGTAGCGAACTTTCTGGAAGTATATCCCGGCACTACAGTAGTAGCCAATGCGAAGACATTTGTAATGATCAAGAATTTCTTCGGACTGGATCTGGAAGGGCAGAAACTGGAAGTAGAGAATGGTTCTACACTGAGTCTGGGAAATCACAATCTTACTTTTGTATTTGCGCCAATGGTACATTGGCCGGAGGTTATGGTGACTTATGACAGCACAGATAAAGTTCTTTTTTCAGCAGATGGATTTGGTAAGTTCGGTGCTCTGGATGTGGAAGAAAACTGGGATGATGAAGCAAGAAGATACTTTATCGGTATTGTTGGTAAATATGGCGCACAGGTACAGAGACTTCTGAAAGTAGCAGCTACTCTGGATATTCAGATCATCTGTCCGTTACATGGTCCGGTACTTACAGAAAATCTGGGACATTATATCAGCCTCTATGATACCTGGTCCTCTTACACACCGGAGGAAGAAGGAATCGTAGTTGCATATACTTCTGTATATGGACATACCAAAGAAGCAGTCAATCAGTTTGTGGAGAAATTAAAGAGCAAGGGATGTCCGAAAGTAGTTGTTTATGATCTGGCAAGAGATGATATGTCTCAGGCACTCAGCGATGCATTCCGCTACAGTAAGCTGGTACTGGCAACAACTACTTATAATGCAGGAATCTATCCGTTTATGAATGACTTTATTACCCGTCTGGCAGAACATAATTTCCAGAACCGCACAGTGGGCCTTATTGAAAACGGTTCCTGGGCACCTCTGGCAGCAAAAGTAATGAAAAATATGCTTTCTGAATGTAAGAAGATCAACTGGCTGGACACCACAGTGAAGATCATGTCCGCAGTAAATCAGGAAAACAGAGATCAGATGGAAGCAATGGCTTCCGAGCTTTGTAAGGAATACATTGCAAAGAATGATGAACTGGCAAATAAAAATGACATGACAGCATTATTCCGCATTGGTTATGGTCTCTATGTAGTGACATCAAATGACGGTAAGAAGGATAACGGACTGATCGTCAATACAGTTACCCAGCTGACAGACTCTCCGTTCCGTGTTGCAGTTAATATCAATAAGACAAATTATTCTCACCATGTTATCAAGCAGACAGGGGTGATGAATGTAAACTGTCTCTCTGTAGAAGCTCCGTTCTCTGTATTTGAACAGTTTGGTTTCCAGAGTGGAAGAAGCGTGGATAAATTTGCGGGACAGAAGGTGAATCGTTCTGATAACGGACTGATATTCCTGGACAAATATATCAACGCATTTATGTCCCTGAAAGTAGAGCAGTATGTAGATCTGGGAACTCACGGAATGTTCATCTGCAGTGTGACAGAAGCCCGCGTGGTAAGTGACCAGGAGACAATGAGCTACACCTACTATCAGAAAAATGTAAAACCAAAACCGGAAACAGAAGGTAAGAAAGGATTTGTATGTAAAGTCTGCGGATATATCTACGAAGGCGATGAACTTCCGGAAGATTATATCTGCCCATTGTGTAAACATGGAGCTGTAGACTTCGAGCCGATTGAATGAAAGATTTCTCTTGTTAAATTGCTAAAGAGTGACATTCTGTTATATGAATAATTGTTGAGATTTCAGAGTGATCTGATTGATAAAAAAATAGAGATTGTCAGTGGTTAAATAGCTGGTAATCTCTATTTTTGCTCCAATGAAGAACTACGGATATACAGGAATCGACTTTGGTATTAATAGAAACATTGTGGAATGTAAAGAAATTTTGATAGACGAATTCAATAACAATATGTTACACTTTATGAAAGTTAGAGTTTAATATATTAAATATAAAGGGAAGTGTGTCTATTGAAACAAATTAAAAAGAAACTTCCAATAGGAATAGAAAATTTCGCAAAGATTCAGTCAGAAGATTTCTACTATGTAGATAAAACGATGCTTATCAAAGAACTTCTGGATAATTGGGCGGAGGTGAATCTGTTTACACGTCCGAGAAGATTTGGTAAAACACTGAATATGAGTATGCTGAAAGCATTTTTTGAATTAAACAGTGATAAGAACTGCTTTAAAGGCACAAGAATTTCCAGAGAAGTTTATCTTTGCGAACAATATATGGGAAAGTTTCCTGTGATTTTTATTTCCCTGAAGAGTATCAGTGCGCAAACTTATGAAAAAGCCTGTGATATGGCAATACAGATTGTAAATGGTGAGGCGCGTAGATTCCAGTATTTATTGGACAGTGAACGTTTGACAGAATATGATAAGGATGCGTTCAAATCATTGCTTCTGCCGGATATGAAGGAATCTGTTCTGTGCAGCAGTCTGAGGATTCTGTCAGAACTTCTGGAGAAACATCATGGTCAGAAAGTTATCTTATTGATTGATGAATATGATGTGCCTCTGGCGAAAGCATTTGAATTGGAATATTACAATTCAATGACTCTGCTGATCCGTAACTTGTTTGAAAATGCATTAAAAACAAATGACAGTCTGAAGTTTGCTGTGCTTACAGGCTGTATGCGTATCTCAAAGGAGAGTATTTTTACAGGATTAAATAATCTGAAAGTTTTGTCAGTGGCAGATGTACAGTTTGATGAATATTTTGGATTTACAGACAGTGATGTAAAGAATATATTGGAATATTATGAGCTTTCTGAGCATTATGATGAAATAAAAATGTGGTATGACGGATATCGGTTTGGAAATGTAGAGGTTTACTGTCCATGGGATGTGATAAATTATTGTGATGAATTGCGTATAAACCATATGGCGCAACCACAGAATTACTGGTCTAATACCAGCAGTAATGAAGCGGTGAAACGCTTTATTCATGAGACTGATAAGGGAACGGTCAGAAAGGAAATTGAGAAACTGATAGCAGGAGAAACAATTGTAAAGGAGATTCATCAGGAACTGACATATCAGGATATGTATGCTTCGATTGAAAACCTGTGGAGTGTTCTTTTTACTACGGGATATCTCACACAGACCGGAAGAAAAGATGCAAATACGTTCATGCTTACCATTCCTAATATGGAAATACGTAATATTTTTCTGACACAGATTATGGAATATTTTAAGAAAACTGTTTCTGAGAATGGAGAAGCACTTGAAAAATTCTGTAATGCATTAAAAGATGGAAATTCCGAAGTGGTAGAACAAAGTTTGAACAATTATCTGAAAAGGACCATCAGTATTCGGGATACCTTTGTAAAAAAACAGATGAAAGAGAATTTTTATCATGGGATTTTACTTGGAATTCTTGGATTTCAGCAGAACTGGAGTGTGTCATCAAATAAAGAATCGGGTGATGGATACAGTGATATTTTGATAGAAACAGAAGATCAGGAAACAGGAATCATTATAGAAATAAAATATGCCGAAACAGGGAATCTGGAAGCTGTCAGTGAAGACGCATTAAAACAGATAGAAGACAGGCGATACGAGGATCAACTGCTGGAAGAGGGAGTAGAGCATATTTTGAAGTACGGTATTGCATTTTACAAAAAGAAATGCAAAGTAATAGTAGTCAAATAAAGGAATTCCAGAGCATCCTCCTGACAAGAGGTATACTCTGGAATCATGTTTTTGAAGGCTTGATTTATATAAGATTATTCCATCTCGTACAAAGAGGAGAATATTTTTAATGATCTTCCATGGATGTGCCAAGAATTTCCAGAGTATCAATATCCTTTGAGAGATATTCCAGGTATAACTGACCAAGACTACTTAAAGGTATTTGAGCAATAGTCAGGTAACCAATATGAAGCAGTCCGATATCATTTTCCAGAGACTTTGCGATAATATTTCCCATCCCCTTATGAAATGCATCTGCGTTACTGTTAGGAAGATCCGGACCGATACTGAAACAGTCTGTTTTTCGAACAAGAGCAATCTTTGTGCAGCGGTCACTGACATGGACATTTTTATTTAAAAGCTTGTAAAACAGCGGTTCTTCTGAGAAATGGGAAGTTTCCAATTCTTGGTCGTAAGTAACGAAAGGATATTTTTCCAGATCCTTTATAGAAAGGACAGGAAGAGAAGCCAGTGGATGACCAAAACGGAGAAACACATAATTTTTGACACTTTTGATTTCATGAAATTCAATATCATAAGAAGAAAATAAAGTCTGCATGCTGCGCATATGAGGTTCATGTATTGCTACAACTCCCAGTTCACTTTTTCTTCCTGCTACGTCATGGATAACTGAATTAGTATCGCATTCGCGGATTGCAATATCATAGGTTGGAGAGTTAATTTCTGCTAAAAAGCTGGTAAAGGCCCGCACTGCAGATGGAAGATGCTGACAGGATACTGAAAAACGCATAGGCAGCGATTTCCTTGCATGGTAGCGCTGCTCAAGATACTGAGACTGTTCTACAATTTCTTTGGCATATTTAATAAAGTCTTCTCCATCGTAGGTAAGGGAAACGCCACGATTTGTCCGTTTAAAAATAGTAATACCCAGATCAGATTCCAGCTCTTTTACAGCAGCAGAAAGTGTAGACTGAGAAACAAAGAGATTTTTTGCTGCTTTAGAAAATGAATGACTGTTGGAAATTTCCAGCATATATTTCAGATTTTGCAATGTCATAGATAAAAACTTCCTTTCTGTGAATTATGCTATCAGAAAAATTGATTGCTGGCAATAGAAATTATATTAAATTAAAGTAAGAAATGTTTCTTGTAATCGATTAATCTGCATGATATAGTAGAACAGACAATTAAAGCAGAATATTTTATGGAATCCGGTCAAATGCCGGAGCGGTGCCGCCACTGTAGGATGGAGCATTCATAAAAATACACTGGGATTTCCGGGAAGTATATGAATGTGAAGAAGTCAAGCCAGGATACTTGGATATTTTGCCGGAACCCCGATTTAACGAGTCATTAAAAAGGGTGAGCTGCAGATAAGTTTTTTGCGCCCTTTTTTGTGATGAAAAGGGTGTTTTTTTATTTTACAGATAAGGAGATAAGGAATGAAAAAAAGATCAAAGTTTCTTGCCATGTTACTGTCGACAGCAGTAGCTGTTTCCTCGCTTACAGGAATCAGCGTATTTGCAGCTGACAAAACATCTGGAGAGGAGGAAACCAGAACAGTTGTAGACGCCACCGGAGCAGAAGTAGAAGTGCCTGCACATCCGAAGAGAATTGCAGTTCCAGCAATGGTTCTGCCAAATATGGTTTATGCATTACAGGGAAATGCAGAGAATATGGTATCTATTCCACCGGCAGCATATTCAGGATGGGAAATGTCTATTTTGAAAGATCTGGCTCCGGAACTGGAAGATGTAGATACTACAATGGTAAATGATGACTTTTCAGTAAATGTAGAAGCTCTTGCAGATGCAGATGTGGATTTAGTACTGAACTGGGATTCAGAGACTGACCAGGCAGAGCAGTTAAAGGCATTGGGAATTCCATGTGTACTTGTGTCTTCTGCAAAAGATATGGACGGCCTGAAAAATCTGGTTACTATGCTGGGAGATGCATTAAACTGTGAGGATCGTGCAAAACAGGCAACAGACTGGTATGATGAAACTATGGATTATTTCAACAGCAAGGCAGATGAGGTTGCTGCTTTATCAGAGGATGAAATGCCAAGAGTTCTTCATTTCCAGAATGTATATGAGATGACCTGTTATACAGGTGGGATTAATACTTATATTACAACACTTGAAGGTGGACAGAATTTCACACTTCCTGAAGACATTACAGAACCTTCAATGGAAACAATCCTAGAATATGATCCGGAGATTATTTTTATCAGTAATTTCGATGATGTAACTCCGGAAGATTTCTATGAGAACAAACTGGAAGGACAGGATTGGAGTAACGTGAGTGCTGTTAAAAATCATAAGGTTTATAAAGTTCCATGTGGATTATACCGCTGGGCTCCGCCAAATGCATTTGAAAAACCACTTTATATGAAATGGACAGCATCCATTGTACAGCCGGAAATCTTTTCTGATTATGATATCAGAAAAGAAATCAGCGATTTCTATAAAGATTATTATGGATATGAGCTCAGTGATGAGCAGTTGGACAGCCTTTTGAGACTGGATTTAAATAAATAAACAGAAAAGAGACAATTACATTGAAGGATAACAAAAAGCATAAAAAAGCAGAGTATGGAATACTGATTACCGGACTGATCATACTGCTGGCAGCTGCATGTATTATTGCGTTGTGTGCAGGACAGTACAGTGTTTCTGTTCCAGAAGTGATCAAGATACTTGCATCCCGATTTGTAAATGTGACAAAGACATGGAGTAACACGGCAGAAGGCGTAGTATTTACACTACGCCTTCCACGTATTATAGGAGCAGTGTTAGTTGGCAGTGCATTATCCTTATCAGGAGCTGCTTATCAGGGAGTATTTAAGAATCCGCTGGTTGCACCGGATCTCCTGGGTGTTTCTTCTGGCGCATGTGTAGGTGCATCAGTGGCAATTTTGTTACATTTAAATTCATTTGGTGTGCAGGCAATGGCATTTGTGGCGGGGATTTTAGCAGTTGGACTTACTTTATTTATTCCACGCCTGATAAAAAATACAAATATGACAATGTTGGTATTGTCAGGAATTATTGTCAAAGGAATCATGGATTCTGTAATGGGAATCATCAAATATGTTGCAGATCCGGAGACAGAACTGCAGTCTATTACTTACTGGCAGTTGGGCAGCCTGACAAAGGTATTGCCGAAAGATTTGTTTACTGTAGGACCGGTGATTGTTGCAGCATCAGTGATTATTTTTCTCCTCAGATGGAGGATTAATATTCTTTCACTGGGAGACAGAGAAGCAAAGACATTGGGCGTTTCAGTTACAGTTGTTCGAAACTTTATTATAATCTGTGCGACATTATTGACGGCATCTGCAGTATGTATCAGTGGAACGATTGGATGGATCGGACTTGTGATTCCGCATTTTGCACGAATGCTTACGGGTCCGGATAATACGAAAGTGATTCCCGCCAGTATTTTAATGGGAGCTATTTTTATGGTAGTCATTGATACTCTGGCAAGAGCTTTGACAAGTGTAGAACTTCCGCTGAGTATTCTGACAGGAATTATTGGTGCACCATTTTATATTATTATACTTGCCAGACAAAGGATGAAATTATCATGATATTAGATGTACAGGATTTATCATTTCGATATAGTAAAAATGCAAAACCTATTTTTCATAATGTAAATCTCCAGATGGAAAAGGGAGAAATTCTCACAATTCTTGGCGCCAATGGTGCAGGAAAATCAACGCTTTTAAATTGTCTGGCAAATATTTTGGAACCTTATTCCGGAAAGATTCTGGTAAATGGAGCCTCTATTCATGATATGAGTCTGAAAAAAGCTGCACAGCTGATTGGTTATGTACCGCAGAACCATGCTCCGGTATATGACTATTCAGTGAGAGATTTTATAGTAATGGGAAGGGCTCCGCATCTGGGAATGCTGGAAAAGCCATCGGAAAATGACTATGCGATCGTAGATGAAGTTATACGGGAACTGGGAATTGAAAAGCTTGCTGATAAAGCATATACACAGATCAGCGGCGGAGAACGACAGCAGGCACTGATCGGACGTGCTATTGCACAGCAGCCGGAGATTATTATGTTTGATGAACCGACCAATCATCTTGATTATGGAAATCAGCTCCGTATGGTCCATAAGATAAAAAATCTTTCTAAGAAAGACTATACGGTTATTATGACAACCCACATGCCAGATCATGCAATGATGATAGGCGGAAAAACAGCTATTCTTGGCAGGGATGGAACATTGAAAGTAGGAAAGACAGAAGAAATTATTACAGAAAAGAAACTTGAGGAACTTTATCAGGTAAAAACCCGAATTGTATATATTCCAGAAGTTGGAAGAAAGGTTTGTGTGGTAGCAGAACAATGAAAACCAGAAGAGTTGCTTTTTATGGTAAAGGTGGGATTGGAAAATCAACAATTGCTTCTAATGTATCTGCATTACTGGCTATGCAAGGGAAAAAGGTTCTGCATATAGGATGTGATCCTAAGGCAGATTCTACCAGACTTTTGTGTAAAGAACGGATAAAAACAGTTCTTGAGGTACTTGAAGAAAATGATTGTCCGAAGAGAGCGGATCTGGTGCACAGATCAGAAGCTGGTGTCTGGTGTGTGGAATCCGGAGGTCCGGAAGCGGGAAATGGATGTGCCGGTATGGGAATTATTACTGCTATGAAAGAACTGGAACGCCTGGGAGTATTTGAGGAAGACTGGGATGTAGTTATTTATGATGTTCTGGGAGATGTGGTATGTGGCGGATTTTCCGTGCCAATGAGACAGAGATATGTAGATAGAGTTTATATTGTATCTTCTGCGGATTTTATGTCTTTATATGCTGCGAATAATATATTAAAGGGTGTTGTGAACTATTCAGATGAAAGGAATCTGCTGGGAGGCTTTGTATTTAATCATATTCGCGAGCAGGAAGAAGAATGTATAGCAGAGGAGTTTACAAACCGGGTCAAAGGAAGAATGGCAGCAATTGTCAGAGAAAGTAAAGAACTGAAGCTGGCTGATTTCAGAAAAGAGATTTATACTCAAAATATGTCAGCTCCAGACAGTGAAAATTGGAAAGCGTTTTGCAGACTTTCAGAAGATATTTGCAGGACAGATGAGAGAAGCGTAAGCAGATCACAAAATAAAGCAGAGGAAGTACTTCCCATTCCATTAAATGTAGATGAGATAGAAAAATTTGGTATGGAACTGAGCAGGAAATTGGATAAATTATGAGAGGTTTTGAAATTGAGAGAACATTGGATGAGGATACCTGTTCAATGGAAACGCTACCGGAAAAAATTCTGAAAGTCCCGGGAATCGCACTTGTAGCAGCCGGTACTCCTGCATGTCTGATAGGCCTGTATGATTCAGCGGCAAGAATCAATTCATTGGATCGTTTATTTCTTTGTCAAATATCTTCTGTAGAGTACAGTCTGGGAAAACAGGGAAAGAAAATATGGGAGGCAGTAGAGCTGGCAGCAAATGCAGAAGGAATTAGAGGAGTGATTATATATTCTTCCTGTATGGAAGTTCTGACAATGTGGGATTTTCAAAGAGAAAAAAAGAAAATTCAATGTAAAGTACCAGTGGAAATTCTGTACAGAGGACCACTTGTAAAAAGACTGGCTACACCATTAGAAGAATTGAAAATGATTTTTGACAGATGGAATATTGAAATTGATGAGTTAAATGAAAAGAAGTCTCATAGTTTGGAAAGTATGGAATCAGAGGAATCGTTATGTAAAAAAATAAGTACAAACAGAAATATGCATGCAGTCAAACCATCTGAAATTCAAGAACCCTATTTTATACAGGAAATCAGGAATCTTGCACATAAAGAATGTGATATCTTACTATTTACCCCGGGCGGCTGCACCAGCTCTCTGAAACGTTTGCCAATCAATAACCTGAAAAATGTATGGAACACAAGATTTACTGACTATGTTCTAAGTCAGGGAAACATTATTCAGATTTCAAAGGAAATAGAACAAAAATTTCCACAAAAGAGACCGCTTTACCTGTTGGAAGCAGCAATACCAAGATTTACAGGAATTAATTTGGATAAGATTGCAGATAATCTCAGAAAGGCAGGAAAGGAAGTTTATTATATTCCGGAAGACAAATACAGATAAAATAGAAATCTCTTTGACGGGAGTTAAGAAAGCTGACTTGGTTATGAGCAAGTAGCGAAGCGGATTGCGAATATCCGTTTGACTAGAGGGTGTAGAGGATGATGTGCTGTAGAAGCAGCAGAACTATTGAGGGATAGTTGTCCAATGGTTCTGCTTTTTACTGTCTGTATTGATGAAGTTGCTTAATGTAACTGGAACACAACAGTTTCGTAAGGTTTGAGTACAAGTGTTCCAATTCCGTATTCAACTTCATTTTCTCCGTAATTGGAAATGATTACGGGAGTGTTGCACGGTAATTCAATATCTTCAGCGCCATAATGGAATTTCTGCATGGATGCAGAGAAATTATGCACTGTCAGCCATGTTTCATCCTGATAACTTCTGGTATAGGCAATTACCGGACCATCTTCCGGGCAGCAGAGTTTGAAATCTCCATGAGCCATTACCGGATGTTTCTTACGCAGTGCGATGAGATTCTGGTAGAATCTGAAAACAGAACAGTCATCATTCATCTGGCTTTCTGCGTTAATGAGTTTGTAGTTTGGATTGACACCCAGCCACGGAGTATGCTCAGAAAATCCGCCGTTTGGACTGTCGTTCCACTGCATAGGCGTTCTTGCATTATCACGGCTGATACTTCTGGATTCTGCCAGTGCTTCTTCAGGAGAAGCTCCCTGTTCGATCATGGTTTTATAATAATTGCGGGTATCAATGTCATTGTAATCATCGATAGATGGGAAGGCAACATTGGTCATTCCCAATTCTTCGCCCTGGAAAACAAAGGGGGTACCGGGAAGTGTGTGCAGATAACATGCCAGCATTTTTGCAGATTCTGACCAGAATTCTCTGTCATTTCCGTAAAGGGAAACCTGACGCGGTTTGTCGTGATTACTTAAAAATCTTGCCCACCATCCGTCTTTTTTCAGGATTTCATAATCTTTCTTAAGATCACGTTTCATTTTCTCTGGTGACCATGTCTGGATTTCAACAATCGGAGGGACAAATGGAATAGCCATGTTAAATTCTTTGCTTGCTGCGCTGGAATAGTTGATGGCATCCTGTTCATTGTTGATATTAACTTCTCCTACACTCATCAGATTGTCGGGAGTCATTGTTTCTGCAACCATTTCACGGATGTAGCGGTGGGTTCCCTCCAGATTTACACACGCTACAGTACCAATGGGTTCATTCATATCTGCACGTCCGTCCAGTCCTTTGTCAAGATAACTGATGGCATCAATGCGATATCCGTCAACACCTTTCTCATTCCAGAAACGGATAATATCAAAAATTTTCTCTTTAGTTTCCGGATTATCCCAGTTCAGATCCGGTTGTTCTTTAGCAAAGAAATGGAGATAGTATTGTCCACGTTCAGGAACATATTCCCAGGCACTTCCGCCAAATACGGACATCCAGCAGTTGGGTGCGCCTCCGTCCGGTGCAGGATTACGCCAGATATAGTAATCACTGTAAGGATTATTGCGGGATTTCTTTGATTCCCGAAACCATTTATGTTTATCTGAAGAATGGTTCAGAACCAGATCCATGATAATGGCGATACCTCGTTCATGCGCACCGTTGCGGAAAGCATCCCAGTCTTCCATAGTTCCGAATTCTTCCATGATCGCGAAGTAATCAGAAATATCGTAACCGTTATCCACATTCGGAGAAGCATAGACAGGAGACATCCATACTGCATTGATGCCAAGCTCCTTCAGATAATCCAGCTTCTCAATCATTCCCTTCAGATCACCGATTCCATCATTGTTGCCATCTTTAAAACTTCTTGGGTAAATCTGGTAGATCACCAGATCTTTATACCAGTCTTTTTTGTGTTTCATATGTACATCCTTTCGTCTTTTTGCATAAATAAACTCTGAAATTATTATATTGTATTGTGCAAAAAAACGCAATGAAGAAAACGAGATTATTTTTGAGAATAGTAATAACGAAGTAAACAGTAATACACACTCTGGACATATCAGATTGTACAGAAAAAAGAATTGTGATAGAATAGGCGCGTAAAATATGTTACTGTACATAAGACAATGAAAGACGGAGAACAGAATGAACGCAAATTTTGAATATTATAAAGTTTTTTATTACGTATCAAAATATGAGAATCTGACAAAGGCAGCATCAGTATTAAAGACCAGCCAGCCGGCTGTGACCAGGACGATACATAATCTGGAAAATATATTAGGGTGCAGACTGTTTACCAGAAGCAAAAGTGGCATGAAACTGACTCCTGAGGGAAAGATTTTCTATCAGTATGTAGCAGCAGGCTGTGCTCAGTTTTTCAAAGCCGAGGATAATCTTAATAATCTGATCAGCCTTGAGAACGGGACCATTTATATCAGTGCAACAGAGACAGCATTGCACTGTTATTTGTTCGAGGCAGTCAGAGACTTTAATATTCAATACCCGAATGTGCATTTTAAAATTCTTAATAACAGCACTACAGATTCTGTAAATGCCTTAAAAGAGGGTAAAGTAGATCTTGCAGTTGTATCTGCTTCTTTACAGTTAGCAGAGCCACTGAAAATGAAAGTAGTGCGAAAGTATAGGGAAATTCTGATCGGAGGCAGTCGTTTTGCGGAGCTGAAGGGGAGGAAGACTTCGTTGGAGGAACTTTCAGCCTATCCATGGATCAGCCTGACTTCCGAGGCAATCAGCAGGAGATTTTTGAATGAGTATTTTTCAAAAAATGGACTGCAGTTTTCGCCGGATGTAGAGCTGGCGACTACAGATATGATTCTCCCGGCAGTACGGTATAATATGGGAATCGGATTCCTGCCAGAAGAATTTGCCGGAGATGATCTGGAATCCGGAAAGGTTTTTGAGATAGATGTAAATGAAACACTTCCGGAGAGAAGCATTATTCTGATCCATGATACAGAATATCCTCAAAGTATTGCATCTAAAGCATTCCAGAAGTTTTTGGCAGAACGGAAAGAACAGAACCGCTGAAATAGAAAAGTCATCAGGAAATCCACATGATGTGAATCCTGATGACTTATTATATTTATAAGGAATTTATCATCTGTTAGACGGATTTATTTATGCCACTCCCAGTTTCGAATCTCTTCCAGATCCTGGCCATATTCAGCAATATACTGTTTGTGCTCAACAAGCTTGTCATTCATCTTCTGGATTAAGAAGGAACCTTTGTTTCCAAGCTGTGGAAGATGCATGATGGCATCCTTTACAAGATTGAAACGGTCAATCTGGTTCTGTACACGCATATCGAATGGTGTAGTAATAGTACCTTCTTCCTGATATCCGTGAACAGAGATATTGTGGTTGTGACGCTCATAAGTAAGCTCATGGATCAGTGTTGGATATCCATGGAATGCAAAGATGACAGGTTTATCTTTTGTGAAGATTGCATCATATTCTGCGTCACTTAAGCCGTGTGGATGTTTGTGGTCAGATTCCAGTTTGAACAGGTCGACAACGTTAACAACACGGATCTTAAGTTCTGGCATTTCATCACGAAGGATAGTAACTGCAGCCATGATCTCAAGTGTAGGTGTATCACCGCAGCAGGCCATAACAACGTCTGGTTCTTCACCACAGTCATTGCTTGCCCACTCCCAGATACCAATACCCTGTGTGCAGTGTTTAACAGCCTGCTCCATGGTCAGCCACTGACAGCTTGGATGTTTGGAAGCTACAATTGCATTGACATAGTTCTTACTCTTGATGCAGTGATCGAAGCAGGAGAGTAAGCAGTTAGCGTCCGGTGGTAAGTACATACGAACTACGTCTGCTTTCTTATTGGCAATGTGATCCAGGAATCCAGGATCCTGATGAGTAAATCCGTTGTGGTCCTGCTGCCATACGTTGGATGTCAGGATGAAGTTCAGGGATGCGATGGGCTGTCTCCAGGAAAGCTGATTGCAAACTTTCAGCCATTTTGCATGCTGGGCTGCCATGGAGTCAACGATACGGATGAAAGCTTCATAGCTTGCGAAGAAGCCATGACGACCTGTTAACAGGTAACCTTCCAGCCATCCTTCACACATATGCTCACTGAGCATACTGTCCATAATACGTCCGTCTCTTGCGAGGCAGTCATCAGTATCAAGCATTTCTGCGTTCCAGTCACGTTTCTGATATTCAAATACTTTGTACAGACGGTTGGACATACTTTCATCTGGTCCAAAGATACGGAAGTTCTTGTTTTCTTCATTCAGTTTGAAGATGTCGCGGATGTATCCGCCAAGTTCGATCATATCCTGAGCTTTTGTTTTGCCAGGCTGTACTTCAATACCGTAATCGCGGAAGTCCGGAAGACGAAGATCTTTCAGAAGAAGTCCGCCATTTGCATGTGGGTTGGCACCGAGACGTGCATTTCCCTTAGGAGCCAGTTCAGCCAGTTCCGGGATCAGGCGTCCGTTTTTATCAAACAGTTCCTGAGGACGATAGCTTTCCAACCACTCCTTCAGAAGTTCAAGATGTTCCGGCTTTTCCATAGTGATCGGAACCTGATGAGCACGGAAAGAACCTTCAATCTGAAGTCCGTCAACAACCTTAGGACCTGTCCATCCCTTAGGAGTACGAAGGATGATCATTGGCCATACCGGACGTTCCGGATTATTGTTCTCACGGGCGTTCTTCTGGATCGCTTTGATTTCTTCGATTACTGTGTCCATTGTTTCAGCCATCTTCTTGTGCATTGTCATTGGGTCGTCACCTTCAACGAAATATGGTTTCCAGCCACAGCCCTTGAAGAAGCATTCAAGTTCTTCATGAGAAAGACGGGAGAAGATAGTCGGGTTGCTGATCTTATATCCATTTAAGTGAAGAATAGGAAGTACAGCACCGTCTGTGATCGGGTTCAGGAATTTATTGGACTGCCAGGATGTCGCCAGAGGACCAGTCTCAGCTTCACCATCACCTACAACAGTAGTTGCAATCAGATCCGGGTTGTCAAATACAGCTCCGAAAGCATGAGCGATGGAGTAACCAAGCTCGCCACCTTCATTAATGGAACCAGGTGTTTCCGGTGCGCAGTGGCTTGGGACTCCGCATGGGAAGGAGAACTGTTTGAACATTTTCTTCATACCTTCCTCATCCTGGCTGATGTTAGGATAAACTTCGCTGTAAGAACCTTCCAGATAGGTGTTGGCGATCATGAAGTTTCCGCCATGTCCAGGACCGGAAAGCAGGATCATATCAAGGTCATAACGTTTGATGACACGGTTGCAGTGTGCATAAACGAAGTTCTGTCCCGGTACAGTTCCCCAGTGACCAACAATTTTTTTCTTGATCTGATCCATAGTTAATGGCTCTCTCAGAAGCGGATTGTCGAGAAGATAGAGCTGTCCGGCAGACAGATAGTTAGCTGCACGCCAGTAAGCATCGATTTTGTCAAGCATTTCCTGGTTTAAAGGCTGCTTTTCCAGACATAATTTGTTGTCTTCCATTTTCTTACCTCTTTCTTTGTCTTTGATGTGTATAGCTTAAGATGTCGAAGATATCTGTATAAGAAATTTTCTGATGGTAGTTAATGATAAACGTTTCTCAACAGATAAGTTGGAGTGTTACTTTGTTATTTTTTAACCGAACACATCCTATCATATCAGAAATGAAACGTAAAATAGAAATATTGCATTGTAATTATAAGTTTTTGATATGGATAAAAAATAAGCTCCTTCTGATGAAATGCGGAGCAGTTATTCGGTATAGAGCTGCGTAGCGAAGCAGATTGTGAATATCCGCTTGACGACAATTCTCTGAGTGGAAATGAGTGGTGTTTAATATGGAAGATGACGAAAAGAACTAAGCAATGATTAGTAATTTTCACGAAAAAATGGATAACATGAAAGTTGTATTGCAATTTGCACAAAAAATAGATATAATAAAAAAAACAATTGCGCATAAGGTATAGAAAAACTGCTTATATGTACACTAGATAAAGTATAGGCGGTAAAAGTGAAGAATGGCGAAGGAGACAAGAATCATGGGAAAAAGAGCAGCAGGAATATTAATGCCGATCAGCAGTCTTCCATCAGACTATGGTATCGGATGTTTTTCCAAAAGTGCATATGAATTTGTAGACTGGTTAAAGGAAGCCGGACAGACTTACTGGCAGATTCTGCCATTGGGACCGACCAGCTATGGAGATTCTCCATATCAGTCTTTCTCTACATTTGCAGGTAATCCATATTTTATTGATCTGGATACACTTGTGGAAGAAGGAGTTCTTGATAAGAAAGACTGCGAGAAAGTTAACTGGGGAAAGAAGCCTGATGAGGTAGATTATGAAAAAATCTACAAAGGCCGTTATCCTCTTCTGAGAAAAGCATACGAGAACAGTGATATCAGCAAGAATCCTGACTATCAGAAATTCGTAGCAGAGAACAGCTGGTGGCTGTCAGATTATGCTCTGTTTATGGCAGTAAAAGACCGTTTCGAAGGTGTAGAATGGACCAAATGGGCTGAGGATATCAGACTCCGCTGGAACAATGCCATGGATTATTATCGTGAAGAACTCTATTTTGATATTGAATTCCAGCAGTATATGCAGTTTAAGTTTTATGAGCAGTGGATGAAACTGAAATCCTATGCAAATTCAAAAGGAATCCAGATCATTGGAGATATTCCGATTTATGTTGCAATGGACAGTGCTGATGCATGGGCGCATCCGGAGCTGTTCCAGCTGGATCAGGATAATGTACCGCTGGCAGTAGCAGGATGCCCTCCGGATGGATTTTCTGCAACCGGTCAGTTATGGGGAAATCCGCTGTATCGCTGGGATTATCACAGAAATACAGGATATCAGTGGTGGATTTCCAGAATGAGTTACTGCTTCAGACTGTATGATGTTGTGCGAATCGATCATTTCCGTGGATTTGATGAATATTTCTCTATTCCATACGGAGATAAAGATGCAAGAGGCGGACACTGGGAAAAAGGTCCCGGAATTGATCTGTTCCGTAAGATCGAACAGGCGCTTGGATGGAAGCAGGTTATCGCAGAGGACTTAGGATATATGACAGATTCTGTACGTCATCTGGTATATGAGAGCGGCTTCCCGGGAATGAAGGTTCTGGAATTTGCGTTTGACTCCAGAGATTCCGGATGTGCCAGTGATTATCTGCCACATAATTATCCGGAGAACTGCGTGGCATATACAGGAACCCATGATAATGAAACTATCGTGGGATGGTGGAAGAGCATCACAGCAGCTGAGAGAAAACTGGCGAGAGATTATCTGTGTGATCATGCAACACCGGAAGAAGAACTGTATAAATGTTTCATCAGTCTGATCATGCGCAGTGCTGCGCGTGTCTGCGTTATCCCAATGCAGGACTATATGGGACTGGACAACAGATTCCGAATGAATAAACCATCTACAGTTGGTACGAACTGGAAGTGGAGAATCAAGAAGAGAGATCTTACAAAGAAACTCCAGAAGGAAATATATGATGTGACACTTCGTTACGGACGTAAGAACTGGGATTAAATACATAATGAAATAATTGGAATAATGACAGCGTTTCGGATATAAATAATATTCGGAACGCTGTTTTTTTAACCGAATCAAGCAGTTATTTGGTTAAAAAAGCAACGAAGTGGTTGGTTTTATCTGTTTTGTTTTATCCAGTCAGAGTTATTTGTCAGAGGGAGAAAAAAAGGACAGTTTCGCAAGCTCTTTATTTTTGTATGAAAAAGAAAACATTGAAATTGTTTTGGCGGGCGTACAATTGAAAAAGAAATGCATTGATTTTCGGGCAATGTCTGATAAAATATTAACCAGAAAAAGCAAAAGGATAGATTTTCAGGAGGGAAAATAAATGAACTATAACAGATTAGAAACCAGTCTGATCGATGTGATCAAAGAGGAACAGGCGAAGCTTGGATATATGAAGGAGAAGATCAGCCTTTATTATCCGCTCAGTTCCCTGAATCATTTCTTTGGCAATGAGACGGATGCTGCAGGCATGATGGAGATTTTAAAAGATTTTCCTTCTTATATAGAAGAGAAATTTGGTGAAGTAGCAGTATCACACAGAGGAGATCGTTTCTGCTTCACTGTTTCGGAAAAAGCTTCCGAATATGTACATAATAATATGAAAGAGAATGAATTTATCAAGGCATTGATCGAACTGGTTGGCAGACATGGATGTACGATAGAGGAAATTAAAGAACTGTTCCATTCTTATTCAGATAAAATCATTACTGAACCAATGGATAACGAGGAGTTTGATGTGATGATCCGCTTTGATGATGGATCAGATCCTTATTATTATTGTTTTAAAGATGAAGGATGCCATATCATTTACCACAGATTTCTGCCGGAAGACTATGCAGATTTTGGATTCTGATAAGAATGAGTGAAAAATTTTCCAACTGTCGGATCAGCAAAAATATATGTGATATTTGCAACAAAAGTATGTTATTTTTTTGTCAAATATCAACAAAAATAAGTCGAAATTCTATATTGACAGATAGTCTCAATAATGGTAATTTTTATTTGATTTAATGTTTTCATTTATAGAAACAGGTAAAATTTTATTACATTATTTTACAGGAATAAAATAGATAAAATTGAGTTGACAGTTTGGAGGGAAAGATTAAATGAGAAAAACCAAAATTATCTGTACAATGGGACCGTCTACTGATAAGGGCGATGTTATGGAGCAGCTTGTGAGAGAGGGAATGGACGTAGCACGTTTCAACTTCTCACATGGACCTCACGATGAGCAGAGAGGCCGTATCCAGAAACTGAGAGAACTTCGCAAGAAATATGACAGACCTGTTGCAGCACTTCTTGATACAAAGGGACCGGAGATCAGACTTGGATGCTTCAAGGATGGCAAGGTTTCTCTGGAAGAAGGACAGATTTTTACATTTACAAATAAAGATATTGAAGGAACTAATGAGTGCGTAAGCATTACTTATAAAGAGCTTTATAAGGATGTGCAGCCGGGCGGACATATTCTGGTTGATGATGGACTTGTAGACCTGGAGGTTCAGGACATCGCAGGAAAGGACATTGTCTGCAAGGTTATTAATGCAGGTGTGATTGGCGACAAGAAGGGTGTCAATGTTCCGGGTGCAAACCTGAAGATGCCATTTATCAGTAAGAAAGATCATGATGATCTTCTCTTCGGTATCCAGGAAGGATTTGATTTCGTTGCAGCATCCTTTACACGTACTGCAAACGATATCCGCGAAGTAAGAAAAATCCTGAAAGAAAACGGCGGTGAAGAGATCCAGATCATTGCAAAGATTGAGAACCAGCAGGGCGTTGACAATATCGACGAGATTATTGAAGCAGCAGATGGCATCATGATCGCCAGAGGTGACATGGGTGTTGAGATTCCGCCGGAATATGTACCTGTTATCCAGCAGAAGATCATCCAGAAAGTTTACACAGCAGGAAAACCGGTTATTACAGCAACACAGATGCTTGACTCCATGATCTCTCATCCGAGACCAACACGTGCAGAGGCTACAGACGTTGCCAATGCGATTTTCCAGGGAACAAGTGCTACCATGCTTTCCGGAGAAACAGCAGCAGGTAAATATCCGGTACAGGCACTTCAGATGATGAGCCGCATTGCAGAACATATGGAACAGAATATTGATTACAATACAATCTTTAAGAAAACAGACAGAAATGAGAATCCGGATATTACAAATGCAATCGCACATGCAACCTGCCTGACAGCAATCGACCTGAAGGCCAGTGCAATCCTTTCAGTGACAAAATCCGGAAGTACAGCTCATATGATGTCCAAACACAGACCAGGATGTCTGATCGGTGCATGCACAAGTTCTGAGAGAGTCCTTCGCCAGCTGAATCTGTCCTGGGGTGTTTACCCGATGCTGATCAAAGAAGAATACAGTTCTGAGATCCTTTGCCTGAGAGCAATCGAGGCAGCACAGAAGCATAAACTTGTAAAAGTTGGTGACACTATTGTATTTGCCGGTGGTGTACCGCTTGGAATTCCGGGAAGAACAAACCTGATCCGCGTCTGCACAGTAGAATAGTGGAGCAGGTTATGAAACGGTTAGTCATAAAAAATAAAAGAAAAATCTGGCTCTGGTTTCTGTTTATCGTGCTTCTGATCCTGGCATGCAGGGCTGCATATGTCACGGGAAATAAGAATATGCAGATAAGAGACGAGGCAGTAGAGGAACAGCAGGTAGAGAATGTAATGGGACAGGATAAAGTGGAGAGATTATGCTGAATCAATTTTCGAGAACTGAGCTTCTTCTTGGAAAAGAAGCGATGGATAAACTGGAGAATGCCCGTGTGGCAGTATTTGGAATCGGAGGAGTTGGAGGTTATGTATGTGAAGCATTGGTCAGAAGCGGCGTAGGGGCCTTTGATCTGATCGATGATGACAAAGTATGCCTGACGAATCTTAACAGACAGATTATTGCCACCAGGAAAACTGTTGGTCAATATAAAACAGAGGTGATGCGGGACAGGATCCTGGACATTAATCCGAAAGCAGATGTGAGAATCCATAACTGTTTTTATCTTCCGGAGAATGCTGCTGACTTCGATTTTAGTGAGTATGATTATGTGGTAGATGCTGTGGACACAGTGACTGCGAAGATTGAACTGATCATGCGTGCAAAAGAGGCAGGGACTCCTGTTATCAGCAGTATGGGTGCCGGAAATAAGCTGGATGCCAGTGCATTTCGGGTGGCAGATATCTATAAGACGAAGGTGTGCCCGCTGGCGAAGGTTATGCGCAGAGAGCTGAAGAAGCGTGGTGTGAAAAAACTGAAGGTTGTTTATTCGGAAGAACAGCCGATCAGACCGATTGAAGATATGGCAATCAGCTGCAGATCGCATTGTATTTGTCCTCCGGGTGCTGCGCATAAGTGTACGGAGCGCAGAGATATTCCGGGCAGTGTGGCGTTTGTGCCGTCTGTCGCCGGGCTGATTATTGCAGGAGAGGTTATTAAAGACCTGACTGCAGAGTACAGAAGATAAGAAGTGTTTATTTTGAGATGTGTATGGTGTCAGAAATGGTATGGTGCACATCTTTTTTTGCGGGAAATATTTGGAATCGAATGGGGGTATTACTTTTTGGATTTTATAGAATTGTTATAGGGAAAAAGTCAAAATAATATAAAAATTTATGGGATTTTCAAAAGATAATGAAAGAAAAAGGAGAGAATCTGTGATACACTGTCATTATTGACGGATAGAAATCTATTAGAACTGTGGAGATATAGAAGTTTGGTAGGTCAATGTCTGAATGATGTCAGCTTAATAAATTTCAGATTGGAGGATATAACATCGGATGAAAACAAATTACAACAGAACAGTGCAGGCCTGTTTTATCGGATATGTAGTGCAGGCCATTGTGAACAATTTCGTTCCTCTGCTGTTTCTGACATTTCAGGGCAGTTACGGGATTTCGCTGCAGAAGATCACACTTCTGGTTACTTTTAATTTCGGGATCCAGTTGCTGGTAGATCTGGCATCGATTGGATTTGTGGACAGAATAGGTTATCGTGCATCTATGATCCTGGCACATGCAATGGCGGCTGCAGGTCTGATTTTGCTCACAGTATTGCCGGAGTGCCTGGGAGATCCGTTTGTGGGACTTCTCATTGCAGTTATGATCTATGCCATCGGAGGCGGATTGCTGGAGGTGCTGGTAAGTCCTGTGGTGGAAGCCTGCCCTACAGATAATAAGGAAAAAGCAATGAGTCTCCTTCATTCCTTTTACTGTTGGGGACATGTGGGAGTGGTACTTCTTTCTACATTATTCTTTCGTATTTTCGGGATTGCAAACTGGAAATATATGGCGCTGGTGTGGGCATTGATTCCCATTGCAAATGGAATCTTTTTTACCAGAGTTCCCATTGCTCCACTGCTGGATGAGGGTGAAAAGGGGCTGACTATGGGAGAGCTTTTTAAGAAAAAAATCTTCTGGGTTCTGATGTTAATGATGCTCTGTGCAGGAGCCAGTGAGCAGGCGGTAAGCCAGTGGGCTTCTACTCTGGCTGAGAAAAGCTTTGGAATCAATAAAACTATCGGGGATCTGGCAGGTCCCATGGCGTTTGCAATTCTTATGGGAAGCTCAAGGGCATTTTATGGGAAATTTGGAGATAAAATCAATCTGGAACGCTTTATGCAATACAGTGCAGTTCTGTGCATGGTTTCCTATCTGATGATCGCATTTATCCCGGTACCTGCGTTGGGAATCCTTGGATGTGCGGTTTGCGGTCTGTCTGTAGGTATTATGTGGCCGGGAACCTTCAGCATGGCGGCTGCCTCAGTAAAGCGTGGCGGAACAGCCCTGTTTGCCCTCCTTGCCCTTGCTGGAGATGTGGGATGCTCATCCGGACCAACCTATGTGGGGATGATTTCAGGAGCACTGAATGATAATCTGAAACTTGGAATCTTTGCGGCACTGATTTTCCCTGTGTTGATGATAATGGGGATTAAGATGATTGGAAGTCTGCAAAAATATGATTGAGATATATTAAAAAGTATGGAACGATTAATTTTTCATATTGATGTAAACAGCGCATTTCTTTCCTGGGAGTCAGCCAGAAGGGTAAGCCAGGGGCTGCCGGATCTCAGGGAGATTCCCTCCTGTGTGGGAGGAGATCCAAAGAAACGGACAGAGTACACACGCTGTTCCCGGACGAAATACCGGAGAAAATGTGGCCACTTCCTGTCCGTAACCTGTTATTTCTGGGAAAAGCCTCCGAGCAGAAGCTTCTGAATCAGGGAATCCGTACTATTGGTGATCTGGCAAGGGAACGGGAAGCAAATGTACAGCTCTGGCTTGGAGAAAAACCAGAGCACAGATGAAAAATGAAGACAGACAGGAAGAATAAAAGCGCAGAGATGATACTTTTTCTCTGCGCTTTTATAGCGGACTGTTATACATATTTCAGAAATTCTTCATCCTGGATCCGGGAAGTATGGATGGCATTTTGGATAGCCTGAGCCATGACTTCTGCGGCGAGAGTTCCTGCCATATTGATATCTACAGAAACATCGCCAATGCTGGCAGCATAGATGGAATCGCCGTCAGCCATAGTTGCTACAGGATTGATGCATCTGGCATAGGCACAGCGGGTCATAGAGGCAATTTTATTCAGTTCAGCCTTTGAAAATGCCCCATTGGTGATTACAGCCCCGATGGTGGTATTGCCGGTAAACTGGTCATGAGGTGTCATAAAGCGGTATAATTCGTGGACACTATCCAGAAACCCGCTTCTGTCAGGCGTTTTCAGCCCTGCGATTTTCTGACCATTTTGTGGACTAAAGATATCTCCCAGTGCATTGACAACGACAATTGCGGCCATCTGGAAATTTCCCACTGATACAGCGGCAATACCAAGACCTGACTTCATGGATTGTTTCATACCGTAAAGTTTTCCCACAGTTGCACCGGTACCTGCGCCGATATTCCCGGTTCTGGCATCTGTTCCGGCAAATGCCTGACGGCAGGCTTCCTCGCCCATTTTTGCAGTTGGACGTATTTTAGGATCTCCGTAAGAGAGGTCATAGATACAGGACTGGCATACAAGGGGAACCAGTGCTGCACCGGTGTTATAACCGATATTTTGTGATTCCAGATAGTTCATTACACCGTCAGCAGCAGCCAGTCCATAGGCAGAACCTCCGGACAAGACAATGGCATTGATGGGATTGTCGGCAGTGATAGGAGAGGTGAGAGGAGTTTCCCTGGAAGCAGGACCGCCACCGCTGATATCACAGCCAACCTTTGCACCCAGTGGGAAGTAAAGAACGGTTACCCCGGTCTGGGCATTATAATCGGAAGCATGACCGATGCGTAAATTTGAAAGATCTGTAATAGAAATCTCTTTTAATAATGACATAAAAATCTCCTTTGTATTAACCGAATCAGGTAGGGTTCCTGCTTTAAATGTGCCGGATAAAAAAATCCTGACTACAGTGACAATGTAGTCAGGGTTGTTTGGTAAACGGCTGTTCTTTTAAAGATTATGCACGTTTCAGTGCCACAGAAAGTGCCTTGGAAACGATGCTTCCCACTACAAAGCAGAAGCCCGCTTCGATCAGTCCCTGAACGCCCACAAAAGCAGCAACGAAGACAACAGGATTGCTTACTCCAAGACTGGAAACAATACCCTGAATGTAATCTGTGTTGTAGAAGAAGAGACATAAAAAGCCCATGAAGAAGAAAGTATTCAGTAACGGGCATGCCAGTGAAGCAACGTAATAGGAAAATTTCTTCGCCGGTGATTTATATAATGCTGCGAAAATAAGTCCTGTGATCCATCCTTCCAGCACACGTGCCACGATACACACAATAAAAGTGCCAAATGGATTAATGTTAAAAAGTGCGGCAGCGAAAGCTGAACTTCCTGTGACAGCCATATAGAAGCTGGTTGCACCGAAAGCAAGTCCGCATACAGCACCACCTTTCGGTCCGAGGATGATAGCTCCTACAGCTACCGGGATGGTGAGAAGAGTGATGGATAAGCCGGGAGTACGAAGGTAGCCCAGCGGGGTAAAGGACATGAGCAGAATAATGGCAATCATCATAGCCAGCTCTACCATGTAAAGAGTGCTGCTTCTTTTTGTGGCAGCTGTTGTAGTAGTTGTTGTTGTGTTCATATGAATTCTCCTTTTGGTCTGATAAAACGGCGCAATGCGTCCCCTGCTTTTCAGACAGTTTAGAGTATGGGGATCAGGCGTTATGAAAAATATACATCAGAACAAAAGATATGAAACAAGAAATATCTTCCGGTAAAAGTTTCCGGTGTGTAGACGCCTTACAGGTCGCCTCACAAATTTAACCAGACTGTGAAGTGGATGACTTTATCCACCAGACTGTCAGATGTGGAAATCAGATGCATTTTCTTTCGAATAACGCTCCCGTAAACAATAACACATTTGATTAAAAACTGCAATATTTTATAGTATGTTTGAAAATAAATACAGGATATAGAGGTGTTTCTATATCCTGTAAAAAATATTGATTATGAGATTTAGCGTTCCATCATGCTGATGGATTCAATTCCAACGCTTCCACCGCGTACCACTTCAATTCTGTGGAATTCTTCCTTGATCAGTTTAACAACTGCATCATTCTTGGTGGCTGTCTGGACAAATTCCAGAAGCAGACTGTCTTTGCCATAGTCAATGACTTTTGCCTTGAAGGTTTCTGCAATCTGAAACAGCTCTGCTTTATCTTCTCTGGAGCAGTTGAAAACCTTGATGTAGAGAATTTCTTTCATTCTGACAAATACATCTGTGAAGTCAATTACCTTGATAACCTCGATCATGCGGTTTAACTGTTTTTTGATCTGTTCAAAGGTTTCATCATCGCTGACTGTTGCGATAGTCATTCGAGATACTGTGGGGTCCTCGGTAGTTCCTACAGTAAGACTGATCTATCACGAGATATGTAAATGGTTAAGTGAGTTTTGTTAGTTAAAATGTACTAAAATGTCATCTTTTTTGATAAGAAATTATAGAAAATAAACAAAATAACACAATGCAAAAAACAATGCATAAAATAAAAGAATGTCCCTTTGAGGAACATTCTTTTAACGTGTCTGAAGGAAAACTTTTAATTTGGGAAGCTGGTTGTTAAGGATAAGAGTTTCCGGAAACATGAGCTGGTGAACGAATTCTTCGGCATAGGTGAAATCTCCAACATGTTCTTTTCCGTGGCTGTCGCTGGACAAAATAACAGGAAGCTGATATTTCTGACAGAGATACAGGATTCTGGCTGCATTGGCTCTTGTGTCTCCCCGATATCCTCCGGGTGCGAGGGAAGCTTCGTTTATTTCAAAAATAACATTTTCCCGTAAAGCTGCTCTTGCCAGCGTTTCATAATCTACAGGGAAATGTGTATCGTCGCAGTGGCCGAGTATTTTTACAGCAGGATGTTTTATTGCATTGATGTAAGCTTCTGTATTCTGAGATACAGAGCCTGAACGGTAGTTCTGCCGATGCATACTGATGATAGCGTAATCCAGGTTGTTCAGCAGTTCATCTGACAGATCTGTATGTCCTGCACTGTCCAGGATGTTTAGTTCAACTCCGTAAAGAATATCTATTCCGAATCTTTTTCTGGGATAAAAAGGAAGGCTTCTGAAATAAGAAGAAGTTCCGGAAGCCAGAGTTCCCGGGCCGTGGTCAGAAATCCCAAGGAGTTTCAGTCCTTTTTTGCTGGCTGCTTTTGCCATGTCAGAGATGGTACAGGTGGTTCCGTGACCGCTGGCGATAGAATGTGTGTGGATGTCAGAAAGATACATTGTTTGTCTCCTTTCCAGAGCGGTTTCTATATATGATAAGAGCCTTACGGAAGATGCAAAGCTGCTGTTTGATGGTACATTCGTTATATTCAAGTATGACAGATGAGGATTTAAATGTCAATGAGGAAACAAAATAAAAACAACTGAAATACAACAAAAATCAAATAAAAAGCAACACAAATAAACGGCTGATACATGTTAAATTATGTTGACTTCGGGAAAATGAGAAGGTATAATGGAACTATATGAAAACACGGGGGCTTATTGCTGATCAATGACAGCGATAGCACTGTTTGCTTATGTGTAGACAGTTACTTCATGAGAAAGGAGTAACATGGAAAAATTTCAAACATCAGACATTCCCGGAATTCTCTTATGAATGGCTGGAGGCTGAACTGGATACTGGTATGATTCCACAAATATGGACAGCGAAGAAATTGCTCCTAACCTTTATGACTAATCGATAAGTATATATCGAGAGGAAATGAATCCTCAGAATTAAGTAAAAAAAGTTACCGGGAACAATGTGACCGGTAGCGAAATACAGACGCCGCACTGCCGTATGGCAAGTGCGGCGTTGTTGTTCAAAACTCTGATAGCAGAGTGAAATCAAACAAATATAAATACAGTAACAGCTCAGACAAGATGATGTAAATAAAGACACTTTTTTGGACAAACGAGGTTCTTACCCTGGAGAGCAGATTAGGGTAAAATGAAATCATCAGATATGAAGAGCGCAATTCATATATTGGAGGAAGAACAGTGAAAAGTACGGAACGATTAATTTTTCATATTGATGTCAACAGTGCATTTCTTTCCTGGGAATCAGCCAGAAGGGTGAGCCAGGGGCTGCCGGATCTCAGAGAAATTCCTTCCTGTGTAGGAGGAGATCCAAAGAAACGGACAGGTATCGTGGTTGCCAAATCTATCCCTGCAAAAAAATACGGGATCCAGACCGGCGAGCCAGTAGCCATGGCTCTTCGGAAATGTCCCAATCTGGTGATCGTTCCCAGTGATTTTGAATTATACGATAAATGTTCCCGGGCATTTAAAGCAATCTGTGCTTCCTTTGCACCTGTGATGGAATCTTTTTCCATTGATGAGGTATTTCTGGATATGACAGGTACTTCTCTGATCTATCCTGACCCTGTAGCTGCTGCTCATGAGCTGAAAGGCAAGATTCACAGAGAGCTGGGATTTACAGTAAATGTAGGAATTTCTACCAATAAGCTTTTGGCAAAGATGGCATCAGATTTTCAAAAGCCGGACAGAGTACACACTCTGTTCCCGGATGAAATCCCGGAGAAAATGTGGCCTCTTCCTATCCGTAATCTGCTGTTTCTGGGAAAAGCTTCCGAGCAGAAGCTTCTGAATCAGGGAATCCGTACCATCGGTGATCTGGCAAGAGAAAGAGCATCCAATGTGCAGTACTGGCTTGGGGAAAAAACGGGACATCAGCTATGGCAATATGCCAGAGGTATCGATGATTCCCCTGTAAAAGCAGTGCCTGATGAGGCAAAAGGTTTCAGCGTGGAAACTACTTTTAACGATGATATTACTTCCATAGAGCAGGTGTTTCCCATACTTTTGGAGCAGTGTGATGTTCTGGCAACCAGAATGCGCAGAAAAGATAAGAAATGCAACTGTATTTCCGTGACTTTCCGTACTTTGGATTTCAGAAACCGTTCACACCAGACAAAGCTGGAAAATGCTACAGATCTTACAGATGAAATTTATATAAATGCTACAAGACTTTTTAAAGAATTCTGGAAAGGACAGCCGCTACGTCTGATTGGTGTGGCACTGACAGGCCTTACAGATGGCACTTATGAACAGATGTCTCTGTTTGAAGATACAGAAAATAAAGAACGCCACAGAAAGCTGGATGCAGCTATGGATGAGATCCGGATGAAATTTGGAAATGATAAGATCACCCGTGCCAGTATTATGAACAGCAATGCACGGATTGGGCGAAAAGCGAAAGCACAGATGAAAAACGAAAAGACGGAAGAACCGTAAGTAAAGAGAGGACTGAGCATTAAGAACAATGCGACAATCCTCCCTTTATAAAAATTTCAGAAAAAGTTTTATCGTTCCATCATACTGATAGATTCGATTCCTACACTTCCTCCACGTACCACTTCAATTCTGTGAAATTCTTCCTTGATCAGTTTCACTACTGCGTCATTCTTGGTTGCTGTCTGGACAAATTCCAGGAGCAGGCTGTCTTTGCCATAGTCAATGACCTTTGCCTTGAAGGTTTCGGCAATCTGAAACAGTTCAACCTTATCTTCTTTGGAACAGTTAAAAACCTTAATATACAGAATCTCTTTCATGCGGACAAATACGTCTGTGAAATCAATAACCTTAATAACCTCGATCATACGGTTCAACTGTTTTTTGATCTGCTCAAAAGTTTCATCATCACTGACAGTTGCGATCGTCATTCGAGATACTGTGGGGTCCTCGGTGGTTCCTACAGTAAGACTGTCCAGATTGTAGCTTTTTCCGGAGAAAAGTCCGGAGATTTTGGACAGAACACCTACCTGGTTCTCAACATAGAGAGAAATCCATCTTTTTTTCATTCCTTTATCCATAATAATTTTCCTCCTGATCAACAGTCCATAATCATATCTTCTAGAGTTCCGCCTGGTTTGATCATAGGATAAACCATTTCCTCAGGGTCAATGATGAATTCAATTACTGTAGGTGCCTTTGTGTTCTTTTTTGCTTCCTCGAAGGCTGCTGCAATTTCCTCTTTTTTTGTGACACGGATTCCTTTTGCCCTGTAGCTCTCTGCAAGTCTGATGAAATCCGGTGTGTACTGTGGATATTCCATGCCTTCAGTGCGGCGGGAAAGTGCTCCTGCGCGCAGATTGGTCATAGCATAGCGTTTGCCGTAGAAAAGCTTCTGCCACTGGCGTACCATTCCAAGATACTCATTGTTAAAGATACACAGGATAACAGGAAGTTCTTCCAGAACTGCAGTTGCAAGCTCCTGAATGTTCATCTGCACACCGCCGTCACCGGAGATAACGATGACAGGTCTGTCGGGATTTCCGATTTTGGCTCCGATGCCGCCTGGAAGACCATAGCCCATTGTTCCCAGACCACCGGACATGATCATCTGTTTGCCCTCTGTGATTTCCGCATACTGGGAGACAAGCATCTGATGCTGTCCTACATCTGTTACGATAATACTGTTCTCAAACTGTTCGTTGATCTCTTTCAGGATATCCATCGGACTTAAAAGATCATTTGGACGCATTTTAAGCGGATGCTCTTCTTTCCAGTTTTTGATCAGGTTAAGCCACTTGTCCGTTGAACATTCCTGGACGTATTCGTTCATTTTGGTGATAGCCTCTTTTGCATCAGCAACAATGGGGATATCCACCTGAATGTTTCGGGAAATGGATGCTGTATCAATATCAATGTGGATAATCTGGGCATGTGGTGCAAATTCATGAAGTTTTCCGGTGATTCTGTCATTGAATCTGGTTCCGATGGAGAACAGCACATCGCAGTTGCTGACAGCCATGTTTGCTGCATAGGCACCATGCATGCCGAGGTTTCCGATATAAAGCGGATGGTCAGTAGGAATGGAACCTTTGCCCATTACGGTTGTGACAACCGGAACTTTTGTCTTTTCCACTACTTCCCGGAAAATTTCATGGGCGCGGGAGATTACTACACCGCCGCCTGCCAGGAATAAGGGACGTTTTGCTTTATTTAAAAGTTTGATGGCACGTTTGAGCTGGCCGATGTGGACATCTGTGTTTGGTTTGTATCCGCGGATGTTTACATTTTTAGGATATTCAGCGCTGCCGAGTTCTGCCATTACGTCCTTTGGAAGGTCGATAAGGACAGGTCCCGGACGGCCGGTGCGGGCAATGTAGAAAGCTTCTTTGATGATACGTCCCAGGTCTTCACGTCTGCGGACAGTAACACCGTATTTGGTGATGCTTCTGGTGATTCCTACGATGTCTACTTCCTGAAATGCATCGTTGCCGATGAGGTAGCGGGCTACCTGGCCGGTGAAGCATACAAGAGGTACGCTGTCATAGTTGGCGGTTGCAAGTCCTGTTACAAGGTTGGTTGCTCCGGGACCGCTGGTTACCAGACATACGCCGACTTTGCCGGTGGTTCTGGCGTAGGCGTCGGCTTCGTGGACAAGGGCCTGTTCGTGACGGGGGAGGATGATTTTGACGTCGTCCTGTTTATAGAGTTCGTCACTGATGTCGATGGTACAGGCTCCGGGGTAGCCGAAGAGGTATTCTACGCCTTCTTCTTTTAAGGCTTTGACTAAGAGTTTGTTGCCGGATATTTGTTTCATATTTGGGTAAACCTCCTTTGTGTATGTGTATAGGACGCTCAGAAATTTATTTGTTTTCGGGTGCGGTTTCGGAGTCTAGTACATCGTTTCGTAAATAACTATACCAATCGCGTAGGATGCGGATTCGAGTGTGCTGGTATAAAAACGCAGGCGTAGCGGGCTACGCTGAGGCTTTTAGACCTGTGCAATCGGATTCGCAGA
>ENA-OQNI01000372-OQNI01000372.1-human-gut-metagenome-genome-assembly--contig:-NODE-372-length-62969-cov-8.255689_pt1 | contig 62969 bp, 57 predicted proteins | sample MGYA00242627_ERZ504876 | MGnify/ENA primary metagenome ERZ504876 (study PRJEB26092, sample SAMD00036386) | human gut metagenome | host: Homo sapiens | study: EMG produced TPA metagenomics assembly of... | reverse complement strand
ATGTGGATGACTTTTCCTGTGTCATCAACAGCGCCCTCCGCTATGCCATGCGCAGCGAAGATGAGGAGAGTGCGGCGGTCGTCCAGTATCTTCGTCGCCACTACCAGTTGTTCGATGAAAAGACGCTGTCTGTGGCTCTCACCGATCTGGAGCGGGAACTGAACCAGCCGACAGTGCCCCTCAAACAGCCGCAGGTCTGGAAAGAGCTCCAGGAGCTGTTCCGGCAGCGACTGGACGAGTTGCGGAAGGAATCTCCGGAAGGCGAGGAAACGCACCATGTATGAAAAGCGATATGAGCTCGTGAAAATCCAAGTAGATGCGGAGCTTCTGGAGCAACTGGAAGCGGTAATCGCCCCGATGGGGCTGACGCCAGAAATGTTGGCTGTGAAGTTCTTCGAGTTCTGCGTCGATCCCGCTACTCAGGAGTTGGCCATCTCCTTGCTTCTGAAATGGAAAGCCGAACAGGGAGCGGAGGGGGAGAATCTGGGAGGGGGACTTTAATGCTATCCAAGGAAACCTTCTGCGAAGCCCTGCGAAAAATCCAAGCGCAAAAGGATCGAGATGAACAGTTCAGTAAGGCACTCACTCTGATGGGAGACGGACATTTCGTATTTGAGGGCGGAGCGCCGCTTCTTGCCGCCTTGCTGGATGTACTGAAGGAAGCAGTCAACGACCAGTACGACTATATCAGCTGGTGGCTTTACGATGCCGCCCCAGACTATGAAGTCTGGACCGATGATGAAAAAACTAAGTGGTGCCTGACGGAACCGGAAGCCCTGTATGATTTCATCCGGGATGAATGTCAGGGCTGAGTGGTAGCGTCTTCCCAAATTCGTTCAAGGAGGTCAAATCAGATGTCTAAGTGCTGCCTATACTGCCGGGTAGATGGAACGTCTACGGAAAGCAACCGTCTCGCCATAAACCAGCAGCTCACCACACTCCGAAGCCTCGCCAGACAGCTTGGCTTTTCGATTTCCACCGAGATGCTCCAATATGAGAGCGGCTTGGACGCAAACCGCCAGAGCATTCGAACGCTGATCCGTGATGCACGACATGGAGTCTATGACCGGGTGCTGGTGATGAACGGCGACCGTCTGGCTCGTGACGCCGAAGGTTTGGCGGCGATTGGAGAAAAATTGACCGCAGCAGGAGTCCGGGTCTATTGCCCAGATGGCGAAATTGATCTGGCCCCCGCATATTCTCATGGTTATTTCCGGGTGGCGACGATGGAACAGACTATGTGATTGGGAAAAGTTCCCGTCCCACCGCTCTTCCACGGCCAAAGAAAATGCGGTATAATAAAGGAACCACATACACCAGACCGGGAAAGTCGGTCATTCCGGCAGGAAGGAGATGTTGCCATGAGCTCATTCGAGGAAAAGAGAGATTGAGAGAGTCCTTGGGGTATTCCAGAACTACATTGAAGGCTCTGAACTGCTCGATGTGGTCTATTCGAAAAAGTTCGGGTATGTTCTGCTTGGCCTGCCTGCGGCGGATTCCATTGATGACTCCGATGTAACACGACTGGAAGATCCCGAAACATTGGTGAAAGAGATCTATCAGAATCTCGCATACGACTTTATGGAGCAGGAAGGGCACAGCGAGGATTACACGGAAGCCACCAATCTGGAAAAGCGAGCTATGCGGGAATGGATGAAAGAGTACACGGATCAGCTGCCGGAATACAACTACTTGCTGGACGAACTCCTTGGATGATGTGTCCGATGAAGCAAGCGCTTCCTTCAGTCAATCTTTTGGCATGGATAAAGCGGACATCTTTTTTGGTCGAACACTAAAATTGACCCTCGGGTGGAAAATCCGCAGCCATCGCAGCGAAAACGGCAAAAAAATAATGGGTGAAGACCCGCAAAGCCTTGAAAATCATGGATTTCCGCAAATATCTCAATTGGTCTTACACTCCATAAAAAGCCTTGAAATCAAACGATTTTAAGGCTTTTTCCTTTTCTCAAACCGGAAGGTCTCGGATCAGGCCTCCGGGATCCCTTGTACTAAATCTGGCCATTTTTGAGGTCAAAATTTAGTACAAAACAGGTGGGGTATGTGCCGCTCCTCTCCCCTCCCCTGCCCAAGTGTTGATTTGAAACCGCCTGCCGCATTCTGTACAGAAAACAGAGTGCGGCAGGCGGTTTTGTTTTGTGGTGCAATTCCTGAGGGGACAAACAGCATAGAAGTTGCGGTCTCTGCCTTTTGTTTTGGACTACGCAAAGTGGTTACGGGCCATGACGACTGCTTGCGGCGGTGCCAATCTTTACTTTCTGCACCGAAGAACAAGTCAATTTGCGGCAACTACCTCCCCGTGACCTGATAGCGGCGATAGGAGCACCAGCACAGCCCTGCGCACAAAAGGATAAGCAGCGCATACAGCAGAAAGCTGAACTGGAGGGCGTTAAACTGGAGCGGGCCCAGGGTGACCAGGTAGAAGTCCTGTAAGGTGGCCAGGCTGATGCGGAAGAAGGGCAGGTAGCTGGAAATCTGCTCGGCTACACGGCCCCACCCGTAAAACAGGTCCAGCAGGCAGAGTCCGGAGAGAAGAAAGGGCACCGCCAGGGCAGGAACCGCATTTCGCAGAAGTTCGGAGAGGAACATGACCAGAGACGCGGTCAGAATGCAGGCCAGGACCAGCAGGGCCAGAAGGAGCAGGACGAACCCGCCCATGGACAGGTGCAGAGGGAAGGACGTGCCCTTTGACCAGAGCTGGAGGGCGGTGGAAAAACCGTCCGGCCCATAGAGCACACAGTTCAGCAGCACATACAGCCCGGAAAAGACCAGGGACAGCCCTGCCCCAAAGCTGGCCCCCACAGCCCACCGGGCCCAGAAGGCCGCGGTCTTGCCTCGGACGCTGGACAGCACCAGCTGGTCGGTCCGGGCCCGGTGCTCCTGAGAGAAGAGGCGGCACAGGCACACCGCCGTCAGCAGCACCGTCACCTGGCACAGCAGGCCGCAGTTTTGCGCCATGGCCTGCCATCCCCCGGCGTAGTCCAGAGTCAGGGGGTCCAGAGTGCTGGCCATCTCCTGCCAGTAGATCTGCTCCTGGGCGGTCAGGGGAATGAGGACGGGATTAAAGGTGCGCAGATAGGTGACATAAAACCCCTCCGCAGTGATGTCGGTGCGGTCCTCCATGATATTGAGATAGAGAAAGGGGGAGTAGGTATTGAGATTCCACATCCGCGTCCCGGTTTTGTCCTGGCTGTATTGTCCAATCAGCTCCTCCATCAGCGGCTCGTCCAGTTCCTGGCCGGCCAGGGCGCGCATGGAGTCCCGGCGCAGGGCCTCCACCTCACAGTAGGGCCGGGAGAACTGCTCCACGGAGTTGGTCTGGGCATCGTAGCGGTAATAGTAGCCGGTGCCATAGAAGGTCAGAAGGCTCCAACCGAATAGCAGCGCCGCCCCCAGCAGCACGGAAACCAGAAGGAGCCGCTGCCCCAGGACCTTTTTCAGCTCAAAGACATAGAGGGTTCCAAATCCCTTCATCCTGCCACCTCATTCCTTCTCCACTGCGTGGCGCCGGCAGAGCCACAGGCAGGCCGCCAAAAACAGAAGGGTCAGCACCCCGTAGAGCAGGAAGCTCACCGGGATGCAGTCCAAGGGGGTGTCTCCCAGCCAGACCAGGCGCTGGTCCAGAAGGAAGTGTTCGGACAGACGCTGGATGGGCAGATAGCTCCAGATCTGAGCCAGAAGCCGGTTGTAGGCGTAAAAGGAAAAGAAGGGCTCAAACAGCAGGGAAACCAGCAGCAGGCCCAAAGGAAGGGCCAGGGCGGGCACCGCCCGGCGAAACAGCTTGGACAGGAACAGAGCCAGGGCGGCGCAGCACAGATTGACCAGCAGGCTCATGCCCACGGTGACCAGCACCGCCTGTCCCGCCTCCATCACGCGGCTGCTGGCGCACAGGCCGGTGTTCCCGTGCCCCGGCCGCAGATCGGTCAGCGACAGGATCTGGATGGGGGTGTGAAACCCGTCCGTCCCGTGGACAAAGAACTGGATGGCAGCGGTGAGGACAAACAGCAGCAGGATCGTACCGCAGGCCACACTTGCCCCTGCGGCCAGCCGGGCCAGAGTCAGGGGCCGCCGTCCGTACCGGGCGCTGGTGAGCATAGGCCAGGTCTTGTACACGTGGTCGTCGGAAAAGCTGCCGCACAGGCTAAGAAAGACAAAGGCCACCGTCATCAGGTTGAGCCAGTAGGCCAGGGACAGGATGCCGCTGTACCCTTTGGCATAGGCCAGGGTGAAGGGGATCTCCAGCCCGCTGCGCTCCTGGTTCCAGTACCCGATCTCCGCCTGGGTGAGAGACTGAGCCCGGTATTCCTCTTCCTGCCAGCCCCCCCATGGTCTCATATGGAGGGGATAATCAAGGACTGCTGCATCAGTTCTGATGATTCTCTTGTATCATCGATGATTTGGAGAAAAAAGGGACTTGGGGAAGCCGAAGAGAGGCCGCGTGATCTCTGTACATGAAAAGCTTGTTTTGCGCCGCCGCGTAGTCGTTCTGAACGGAAAGACGTTTTAGAGAACATAGTGTTGTCAACATAATATCTTCCCAGCATCTCATATCATGTAAAAACTAAGACTCGTTTGTAGATGGTTCTGTGCGGTGTTTATTGGTGTCATGATCACTACAAAAATTTGAGAATGCCACTAAAAACTTCTTTTCTGATTTTCAAGCGCTTAGTTCAAAAAATGCCTGCCGCACTCTGGCAGAAGACAGAGTGCGGCAGGCGGTTTGGTGTATCTGAGATTGTGAAAATGTTGTTGCAGTCAAAAAGTATCTATTATTGACTGTTAAGCAAACGCCAAAGTGTTGTTCGGCTGATGCCAAGACGCCGGGCAGTGCGGCTCTGATTTCCGGATTCTTCTTCCAGTACCAAATGAATAATTTGCTGGTTAATTTGGTCCAGGGTGCCTTCCAAGTTCAGCATTTGTCCAGTGCCTTCGCATCTCTGCTTTTCGATGGCTACTGTGCGTTCCCGATGCAGAATTTGAGCAGTGTCCTGCTGCGTAATATAAGACCCGTCTGTGACGATTGCTAGTTCTTTCAGAATCCGTTGGAACTGAGCGTGATTACCTGGCCAATCAAAGGCCTGCAGCAGTTGTACTGCACCAGGCTCTAGGCCCAACAACTGTTTAGCCAACTCAGTGTTCAAATTGCTCAGGCACATATTTGCAGCTGCAGGAATCTGAGCAGTGCATTGACGCATAGGAGGCAGGCATAACACCAGACATCCTAGGTGCTCAACAAAGGACATTCCAACTTCTGTTACGGACTCCCCTGCCTGACAGACGCAGGAAAAAATGACCCGGTTGCGTTTGCAGATATCCATTGCCAGCATATTGGCCAGCATTTGTTGGCGGCGCTCTGGAGGAAGGGCGTCTACTCCCTTTAGAAAAATCGTACATCCACTCTGAGCAAGCGGGGAGTTATAATGATTTACTAAATAATTCCATGCCTTGTCATTAAGTAGAAAGCAATCAATAATAACCAACGGGCAATTATGTCGGCTGCTGGTCATATAGAGGTAATTGACCACCTGCTCTTTCAGGCAGCCAGCCTCGCCGCTGACCATAACTGGCTGTCCGGATTGGTTGATATGAGCACATGAAGTTTGAAGATCATGCATCAAGCCTGCCATTCCATAGAGGCTGCCGTTATACTCCTGTTCGGCATCCTGTTGGCTTACTAAACGAATACCCCGTTGAAGCTCTGCGGAGGGTACTCGGCTGTCAGAAAAGTAGCAGGCTACATAGTTGTGGTTATTAAAGACTTCCCGGTGCATACGGACATCATACTGAACATTGTTGATCCGTTTAAGGATTCGTTTTTCTTCAGATTCCGGAACGTTGTTTCGTTCCTCGCGCAGACTTTCTACAATGGGAAGTGCATTGTTTTCCAAGGTGGAAAAGAAGATCTCTCCCCAATCATCAAAAACCAAAGTATGATTGACCTGATTCCAAATGACGCTGCGCAGGAAGCGGTTTTCCTCACGTAGATTTTCATGGCAGCGGCACAGCCGCACCGCGTCATCAAAGGCAGCTTGAATGCTTTCAGGGCCGGAGGTGATTAGTACAACATTCAGTCCCAGGCGCATGGCAATGCGATTGGTTACCATGTCGCACAAAATGGCACGGGTTCCCCTTTGACGAAGGTCCAGAAGAGTCTTTTCTACTTGCTCCTCATCCTGAATCGTATGGATTTCAATATGGTACTGCATTAACTGGCACAACTGTTTTGCACTTGCTGTGACACCGGGAAAACCGACAATAGCATATTGATCAGAGACATTCTCTGCCAGCTTCATAGCTCGCATAATATCAAAGGGAGTAACTGCAATTTCGATCACGGGCAAATCCAATTCTTTTTGTAGAAGCTGAGCTGTACCGCCTCGGGACACAATAGCATCATAATCACTATAAAAATTTCGTTTTGCCAACTCTACACCCTGCTGTAGATCTCCTACGAATACAGTGAGTTCCACATCATCACGCGCCTGTGCTAGGTTAAGCATCAACGCTTTCATATTCTCATAGGGAGCAATGCCGAGTAGCCTTACTTTATGTTTCATGCCAACTCCTCACCAATTGTGTTGTCCAGTGCGCCTCTCGGATGCAATGGGTCACATCACCCCGATTTTTACCTGTTTTTTCTAGCATAGCACACCCTTCACTTTGATGTCCAGTGGTCAATGCCTTTAACACGAGACGGGAAGGCAGTTCCACGCCTCCCCGTCTCGTGCTCGTTTAGAAAAAGATTTGACGATACGCGACCCGGCCGCCAACCATAGTAAGTAGCGGAATAAAAAGCTTATTCCCTTTAGCTGTGTTTCCGTATCGATCCCGAAACACCATTTGGGTGTCGGCTATATCCAGAATTGCTATGTCAGCAGGCATGCCAGGCATTAGAATACCTGCGCGATCCTCGATACCAAGTGCTCGGGCGGGGTTGATTGTTACGCATTGCAGTAGACGCTCCGTGGAAGCTCCTGCAGCACTAAATACGCTCAAGGCATGGAGCAAAGAGAAGCCGGGCTTTACATATTCACTGATACGCACTGTGTCGCTACTGATAATATCCGGCAAAAAATCTTTTTCTACAGCTGCTTGCAGATGGGGAATACTCCAATGGACGCGGCCGTGGCAATCATCTAAAATAACGCCACGTTCTTTAGCTTGTTGGACAGCAGGATGAATAGAGCCATCCTCTAAAAAGATGGTTTCTCCCTTGGTCTGGTAGATATGGGCAACAATATCGCCGGGGCGCATAGCGTCAAAAAGCTGTTGTACAGAAACATTTTTTGGCAGATCATCGTAGTGTACTACTACAGGACAATGAAATCCCTCTTCCTGAAGTTTTGCGCTAATCTTTAAGGCTTGTTCCAAAGGAGCCATGCCATAATTGCCCAAAGTGGCCCGACACATGCGCACCTTAAGTCCCCGCAGTGTATCTGGGTATTTGTGAAAAAGGCGCTCGATTAAGTCGGGACGAAAGTCTGCTGGGTCGTGATTTTCCTCATGCAGGCACAGACTTTTGTTGCCGAAAGTAGATACATTAAGGTAGGCGTAGACATTGGCCTCATAGCGGATGATGTTGCTGTTGTAGAACTGGGGGAAATTAGAAACTCCGCAGGTTCCGCCATCGCAGGCGGTGGTGACACAATTTGGAATACATACAGTATCCCCGTTGGCCCCAATCATACTTCCGTTTAGATCTAGGTGAAGATGTTCATCAATCAAACCTGGAAGTACATACTTTCCCCGGGCATCGATGACCGTTTGAGGATGTTGCATGGTGTCTCGTGGTTGTGCAATTAGGCCGTCTTGAATCAGCAAATCCTTTTTTTCAAATGTCCCCTGCTGAGACTGAAAAACCATTCCATTTTTAATTAAAACATCATACATCTTCTCGTTCAGCCTTTCATCATACTAGGTAACAGCATAGAGAAAATTGGAACATAAGACACCAAGAACACAGTAAAGAACAAGATGATGACAAAGGGTAGCACATTTTTGGCCAAAGTAATAATGTCCTGTTTGGTAGCGGGAATGGCAGCAAACAGGCAATTTCCAAAGGGCGGAGTGGCCTGCCCCACAGCCAGGTTGAACACAATAATACAGCCCAACTGTACCGGATCAATTCCAAATCCAACGGCCATGTCATATACCAGAGGCGCAATAATCAGAATAATGGCGCCCGAATCCATCAACATTCCCAAAATAATCAGCAGGATATTCAGGAACAGCAGGAAGGTGTACTTGCCAGTGATGAAGGTGCTCATCAGCTGGGTAAAGAGCGCGGGCACCTGATAAATTGTCAGAACATAACCAAAGAGGGTGGCAGCCATAATCAGCATCAGGATATTTGCGGTACCCTTGACGGCGTCGATGGTAATCTGAATGAGTTTTTTGGGAGTCATCTCATGGTGGATAAAGGTGGACACCAGCAGGCCGTAAACTACGGCTACCGCCGCAGATTCAGTGGGTGTAAAAATGCCGGAATAGATCCCACCCAGGATGATAATGGGCATCAGCAGTGCCCAAATGGCCCGCTTCGTGGCTGAGGCCAGATTCCGCCAGGCGAAGTGGTTGGAGCAGGGAATATTATGCCGGCGGGCGTAGAAATAGGCGTAGATGATCATGAAGATACCAGCCATCACGCCCGGGATCACGCCGGACATCAAAAGTTTAGATACCGAGGTGCCGGTGGTGGCGCCGTAGACGACAAACACAATGGAGGGCGGGATCACAATGCCCAGCGTACCGCCTGCAACCGGCAGAGCGGCTGCATAGCCCTCCGGATACTTTTCCTTGACCAACTCGGGGTACAGCATACCGCCGATGGCAGCGGTGGTGGCAATGGAGGAGCCGGACAGCGCTGCGAACATCATGCAGACAGCCAAAACCACGATAGACAATCCACCGCGGACATGTCCTAACAGCGCCTTGGAAAACTCTACCAGTCGGGAGGAAATTCCGCCGTGCTGCATAATTGCACCGGCAAGCATGAAAAAGAAGATGGCCAACAGAGTGTATTTTGCTCCGCCGTTATACATTTTCTGTACTGCCGTCATCAGCGGGAATCCGCTCATCAGGCACAAGGAGCAGATGCAGGAAAATGTCAGGCTCCAGGTAAAGGGGACACCTAAAAATAGTGTTACCAGGAACAATATCAACAATACTGCAATAGGACTCATACCGTCTTTGCCCCTCCTTCCACATGTTCTCCCATAATGATCAGGAGATGCTTAAAGAGAATGATCACATGATCCAGCAGTACCATGCCGAATCCAATGGTCATTACAATATAAATATGGTAGGTATAGATAGGCAAAGGGGTTACTCGCTGCAGGTTTTGCAGTACGCTTTCCACTGTTCCTACCAGGCCAACAATACAAAATACGATTGCCGCAATGGAGATTGCGTCCGCAAACAACCGAAATGCCGCATCAGCTTTTTCTGATTTGAAGTGAAAAATTTCAATTTTAATTTCATTGTCTGTTTTTACCGCCACATTTGCTCCAATAATTACCATGAACATAAACAAGCAAATGCTCAGCATCTCACAGTAGGACAGACCGCCTCCTATTATATACCTCAGGCAGACATTGATAAAATTTACTGCTACCACTACCACAACTGATAGGAGCAGCAGCCACTTTTCCAGCAGGAAGATCCCGTCACTGAGTTTAATCAGCAACTCATAAATTTTTTTCATGACCTGTTCTCCTTTTTCTGGGCTCTTCTACTTCTGCTCTGGACCGGAAGATTACCTTCCGGTCCAGAGCAGCGTGAGGGTTTGTTATTTGCCCATCATGGTCAGCAAGTCGCCGTACTGGGACTCATAGGTGTCATATACGCTCTGTGTGGCAGCCAGCAGTTCGTCATGATCCAGTTGTACGAACGTCATACCGGCATCGATGCAGGCCTGCTTGGCTGTTTCATTATCGGTCTCAGTAGCTTCCCACTCTACGTCGGCAGCATAGGCGGCAGCCTCGTCCACCCAGCCCTTCTGCTCATCGCTGAGCTTGTCATAGGTGCTCTGAGATATCAGCATGGCTGCCAGCTGGAAAACGTGGTTGGTTTCCACCAGGTAGTCCTGAACTTCATAATAGGCATTGCTGTAAATGTTTACATAAGGATTTTCCTGGGCGTCCACAGTACCCTGCTCCATAGCGGTGTACAGCTCACTGAAATTAATGATAGTAGCAGAGGCTCCAAGAGCGGTGAAAATCGCCTGATGGATCTCGTTGGACTGGGTACGAATTTTTAAACCTTTAAAATCAGCCACAGAGTTCAAAGGCTTGCTGGAGGTGGTTTCACGGAACCCCATGGTCATCCAGCTACCTACATGCATATTCTGCTCCTGCATTTTTCCAGCCAGATACTCTCCTACCTCGCCGTTAATCGTTGTGCGGGCGTCATCATAATCCTTAAAAAGAAAAGGGAGATCGAATACGCCCAGCTCGGGGCAGAAATCCATCAAGGAGGAGGTCACAATAGGACTGACATCACAGGTGCCCTGCTGGATCATAGCAGCGACTTCAGGGATGCTGCCCAGAGTACCGTTGGGGTAGATGGTGCAGGTCATATTGCCGCCGGACAGCTCTTCCAGTTTCTCTTTAAAGGCGGCTGCGCCCTTGCCGAATACAGAGTCTTCCGGATCCGCATAGGCAACGGTGAGATTCACTTTTTCACTGCCGCCGGAGGCGTTACCGCCTGTGGAGCCGCAGGCCCCCATGGTAAACATCATTGCGGCAACCAAAATACCTGACAGTAGTTTTTTCATGTCTATCTCTCCTTTTCCATTTTGTATTTATTGATGAAACATTAACGATCTTTCCAAATAGGGTGCTCATAGACCTTCGGATCGGCTACATAGGGCCATTTTTCTCCCCGGCACACTGCCAAACAGCCGTTTATACACATCTGAGCCATCTTGATGACTGCCTCCCGGGTCTGAGCGGCGGAGTGGGGGCTGACGATGAGATTGGGGCAGTTGAGGAGGGGATCGTCGGTCTTGGGGGGCTCATTGCAGTACACATCGGTGCCGGCCCCTGCAATGACGCCCTCCCTCAGAGCTTGGACCAGGTCGGACTCATTGATGATGCCGCCCCGGCTACAGTTGATGATCAGCGCCGTCTTCTTCATGGAGGCAAGCTGCTCTTTGGCGATCATGTTTCGGGTCTCCTCGGTGAGGGGGACGTGGATGGTGATGATGTCGGCGGTCTTCAGCAGCTCCCGGTAGTCGGCGTAGTACTTCGCCCCCAAGGCCTCAATCTTCTCCCGGCTCATAAAGGGGTCGTACCCGGCCACCTTCATGCCGCAGCCCTGGCAGATCTTGGCGGTCTCCCGGCCGATGGCGCCCATGCCGATGACCCCCACCGTCTTGCCCTCCAACTCAAAAGCCTTTCCAGCGCCACGGATTTCCCAGTTGCCCGCGCACATTTCGTTTTGGGCCTGCACCAGGTTTTTAGACAGAGCAAACATCATAGCAACAGCATGCTCTGCTACACTGCGGTTGTTGGCGCCGGGAGTGATAACCACGGGAATGCCCAACTCAGTGGCCTTCTTCACATCCACTGTGTCGTAGCCCACGCCGGTACGCCCGATGACCTTCAGGTTGGGGCTGTGCTCAATGGCGTGGCCGTCACACTTGGCGATGCGCACAATGAGGGCATCAGCGTCCTGCATCTGGTCCAGATAGTTGTTAGGGTCCTGATTATCCGCCACATATACTTGGGACACGCCGTCCAGCAGCTTCATGCCCTCTGGACAAACAGCCTGTGTCATTACAAATTTCATACTTGCCTCTTCTCTCCTCCTGCTTGGCCTTATTTCCAGATGGAAAAGGCACGCGCGGGATTTTCTTCTAATATCATCCGGATTGCTTCCTGGCTTACGCCAGTCCATTTCAGCATAGGGACAAACCGTCTCAACATGTAGTCTAGGCCATTGGCCAAACCGTCGGACTCCATGTAAGCTGCTAGAGCTTCCCGACGTCCGCCGTCCATTCCCAGCAGTACCTGTCGGCCATACCCCTGATCGATGATCCAGCGAATACACTCCGCAATTTCGGTATCTGAACGGTATTGTACTTTGTTGGATTCCTCGAAGCAGAGGTAGGCCCCCCGATCCAGTAGCAGTTTATAGTAATACCGATCAGGATTGCGCTGAACATGGCAGAGGATGGTGTGCTCCAGGTCTCCCTGGTTTTCTGCAAGAATGTCCAGCAGTTCCGGCCCCATTGTGCCATAGTCCGTATGTACAGAGATGGGGCAGCCCGTCTCCCGCTGAGTCCATGCCGCTACGGTGAGGGCTTTGCGTTCCAATCTTGTAATCAGGCGATAGCTGGTTCCGGCTTTGATGAGTCCTGCCTTTGCCTCCACACGCTCCACCACAGGACCGTTGTAGCTGTGGCGATCCATGCCCTGCTCAATTTCTGCCACCATCATGTCGGCAATTCGTTTTGTGTCCACGGTTGCCAAAAAGGAGGTGCGGGGGTCGTAGAGGCTTCCCTTTTGAAACCCGGTGGTCATCACCAGATTACCGCGCCCTGCAAAGGCCTGTGCAACGCGCAGCATCTTGGGCACGTTTCGACCGCAGCCTATGGGATCCATACAGATCATGGTGCGTCCTCCGGCATGGAGAAAGGAGTCAAATTCTTTTTTGGCTGCCTCTTCGTCGTCCATCAGGAAGGCAGCATCCAGCTTGATTTCCGGGCCTCCGCTGCGGATTAGGTGATCGTGGCAGTCGGTCACTCCGATCTGCTGGGCTGGGATATCTCCCAGTAAAGTGCGTACTACCTTCATAATTATGCTGCCACCCCATACACTAAGTTCGGGAGCCACGTGGTAACAAAGGGAAGGTAGCTCATTAGCATCAGCACCAGGAAAAGCAGCAGGTAAAATACCCGGCAGTCTTTGATAAATTCTTCTGTGGTACACTTGGTCACACCACAAGTCACAAACATCAGGTTGCCCATGGGGGGAGTGAGAGATCCAATGGCCATATTAAAGATAAATACCATACCGAAGTGGATGGGGTCAATGCCAAAAGCTACCGCTACTGGTGCCAGCATGGGTGCCAGCACAATCTGAGCCGCAGTGGCCTCAATAAACATACCAACCACCAACAGAAACAGATTGACCAATAACAGAAACAGGTACCGGTTGTGGCACAGGGAGATTAAAAATGTAGTCATATTCTGGGGAACATTCTCCCATGTCAAGATCCAGGAGAAACAGGTGGCCGCACCCACGATAAGCATGATAGAGGCAGTGGTGGACACAGTCTCTTTAATGCAAGTCAGTATATTATCCAGTCGAATTTCCCGATAGATAATGCCCAGCAACAGGGCATAGAAGATAGCAATAGCACCGGCCTCTGTGGGGGTAAAAATTCCAAAGCGAATTCCGCCGATGATAATAATAGGCAGGCACAGAGGAAGAACCGCTGGCTTAAAGGCATCCCACAGTTCCTTTCCGCTGGCGCGTTTCTCTCGCAAGCGGGGGATACCATGGCGTCTGGAGTACAAGGAGACTACCACCATCATGGAGGCGCACAAAATAATGGCAGGTACAATACCAGCTACAAAAAGGCGGCCGATCGAGGCGCCGGTGACTGAGCCGTAGATGATTGCCGCAATTCCCGGGGGGATCAGGGGGGTAATCATAGAAGATGCCGCGGTAATGGCGGAGGCAAACCCGTTGGGGTAACCGCTTTTGCGCATATCGGGAACCAGAAGTTTGGCCTCCATGGCTGCGTCAGCCAAGGAGGAGCCGGACATGCCGCCCATCAATGTGGACAGGGCAATGTTAACCTGACCAAGGCCGCCGTACATATGCCCCGTAAGCACTTTGCAGAAGCGAAGCATCCGATCTGTAATACCACAGTAGTTCATCAGTGCGCCAGTAGCCACGAAAAACGGAATGGCCAGCATGGCCACAGACTGCATACCGCTGATTTCCCGCTGCATGGCCAGAATCGCTGTGATGCCTGAACTTGGGTTGGCCAATGTATACGCGACACACGCACCGGTGATCGCTGCAAACACCGGCACATTTAAAAAGAGAAGGACCAGCAGGATAATCGCAGACAGGACAATAGGTGACATTATGCCTCCGCTCCTTTCTCATCTGTGTTCCGGTGGAAGAATTCCCGAACAATAATAAACGTGTACTGAATCATCATCAGCACGCACCCGATGGGGCCGGCGATATCAATGTAAGAGTATTTAATTTTAAAGTATGGGGTAACTTTTTTGGTCACCGATTCGGCCAGACCTACACCGCCCACGGTGAGGTAGATCAGGACGATAATGGTGACAATGTAGCAAAAGAGATCCAGGATGCGGCGGGCATTGGGATTCAAGCGGGCGGCCACTAGGTCAATGCTGACCTGACCGCCAGTGCGGAAGGCCACGCTCCCGCCCAGAAAAATCGTCCACACAAAGCAAAACAGCTGCATCTCTTCCAGCCAGGCAAAAGGCTCTCCTACCACCTTGCGCATGATTACACCAGCGACCGTCATAAAGACGATTGCACAAAGAGAAATCCCGGCAATGATCACATCCAGGTTTCCAATAATTTTCGCTGCCCGTTTCATAAAGACCTCCGTTTCGCTGCGTGGGCCGCCGGATAACGTGCCCGACGGCCCACACCGATGCAGTTATCGATCAGCTGTTGATGATGTTCTGGATCTCGTCGTACAGGCCCGTTGTCCAAGTGCCGTTGTCCTCGTAATCCTTGTAGAGCTTTTCGCTGGCTTCTTTGAACTCTGCCAAAGCTGCGTCATCCAGAGTATAGATGGTGCAGCCGGCAGCCTGCAGGGCTTCCTGCATTTCCTGACTGACCTGCTCATAAAGATCGTTATTATATTCAGCAGCTTCCTGGCCGCACTCCACGATAATCTGCTGATACTCCTCAGGAATGGAGTTCCAGAAGTCGCTACCCACGATGAAGTTGGAGAAGGTCATCTGATGGTTGGTCATGGTAACATTCTTGCAAACCTCCTGGAAGGCGTTGTTATACAGGGTGGTCAGGGGATTCTCCACACCGTCCACCACGCCCTGCTGCAGGCTGGTGTATACATCGCTCAGGGCCAAAGGTGTGGAGGCAGCACCCAAATTGTTGAACATAGCCACAGAGATGTCATTGTTGGGTACGCGAATCTTCATACCCTTCAAGTCGGCCACGCTAGTCACAGGTTCCTTAGTCATCAACTGACGCTCACCGTAGATCCAGTTGGTGGAGATAATCTCCAATCCCTCCTGCTGCAATAATTTGGACTGCTCAGCCCACCAGTCGCTGGAGGTAATCTTATACATAGCGGACCAATCCGTGAACAGGAAAGGGCCCATCACAACGCCGAAGTCAGGCACATAGTCCATCAGGTAAGAGCCGTCTGCGATGGTACACACGTTTTGGCCCAAGAGCATCATCTCAATGAGGTCGGCCTTCACACCTAGCTGGCTGGAAGGGTATACTTCAATAGAAACCGCACCGTTAGTCTTCTCGCTGACCAGTTCGGCCCACTTGTCACAGCCTTCGTCAATAGGGTCGCCGTCCACCTGCTCATGGCACAGTTTGATCACATACTGGGCGTTTTGGGTGTTTGAGGAGCCGGAATTGCTGTTGGATGTATTGCTGGAGGAACCGTTACCAGAAGTGCCTGAAGAACAGGCTGCCAGTGAGAGAGCTAACGTCAGGGAAAGAGCTGCGGACAAAAACTTTTTCATCTTCATTCTCCTTTTTGTTTATTTGTGACACATTCAGTTGCCCTGAAAGCATGCAAATTTATCGGTTCTGTGCCAGACGGATAGCGTAATCCATGGCGTTAATCAGACTGAGTTCATTCGCGTGGCCGCTGCCCGCATGGCCAAAACCAGTGCCGTGGTCCACGCTGGCCCGGATGATGGGCAGGCCCAGGGTGACGTTCACACCGGCCACCGCCTCCCAGTGTTTCTCTTCCTTGTTGTAGACAAAGCCTTTCACCTTCAGGGGGATGTGCCCCTGGTCGTGGTACATGACCACCACGATATCGTACCAGCCGCCCAGCGCCTTGGAGAAGACAGTGTCCGGGGGAGTGGGCTTCTTCTCGGGAATGTTGATACCCTCGGCCAGGGCCTTATCAATGGCGGGCTGAATCTCCTCGATCTCCTCCCGGCCGAACATGCCGTTCTCACCGCAGTGGGGATTAAGACCGGCCACGCCGATCTTGGGATTCTCAATGCCCAGGGCTTTGCAGCCCTCGTTGGCAATGCGGATGCACTCCAGCACCCGGGCCTGCTTTACACGGTCACAGGCCTCCCGCAGAGAGACGTGGGTGGATACATGGACCACCCGCAGCTCCTCATGAGCCAGCATCATGGTGTACTTGTCGGTGTGGGTGTAGTCGGCGTAGATCTCGGTGTGGCCGGAGTAGTGGTGGCCGGCCATGTTGATGGCCTCCTTGGCCAGGGCGTTGGTGACGGTAGCGTCCACCTCGCCGGCCATGGCCAGTTCGATGACCTTCTTCACGTACTGGAAGGAGGCCTCGCCGCCCAAGGCACAGGCTCCGATGCCGAAAGGCTGGGGCTCGTCCTCATCAGCGGTGTTGGGGATCTGGTCGGCTGGGACCAGGCCCAGGTCCAGCACGTCGATGGTACCGTAGGTAAACTTGGCGTCTTTCACATTTTTTACCGGGTTTAGGGCCAGGTCGATACCGGACACCTTTTTAGCCACCTTCAGAGCGTATTCCATGCTGCTTACATCGCCCACCACTAGGGGACGGCAGCGGTCGTAGACAGTCTGGTCGTTCAGGGCGCGGACGGTGATTTCCGGTCCGTTTCCAAAGGGGTCGCCCATTGTGATGCCGAGAATGGGTTTGCTCATCTTGTTTGCCTCCTATTACATGTAAGGTTTACGTTATGAAAGAGCCGCTCTCAGCACAGGCCCTTCTCTTCGTTCTCTTTCAGCACTGCTTTCAGTTCGGCAATGCCCTCATCGCACAGGTAGTTAAACGGCTTGCGGCAGTCGCCCACAGGGTAGCCCAGCAGGTTGACCGCCTTCTTGATGACGGTGTTGGGGTTGCCGTACTTGAACACCCGCTGGAGGGTAGCTACGGCATCCTGCATCTCCTGAGCCTTGTCCAGTTCGCCAGCCACAAAGTAATTATAGATGGAGGCCAGTGCCTTGGGGTACAGGTTAGCCCGGCCGGCGATGCCGCCCGCGCCGCCCTCCTTTAGGCAAGTAAGGATGGAGCCGTCGTTGCCGGCCAGCACGGCGAAGTTTTTGCCGATATCCCGAGTCTGATGGATGTAGGCCTTCAGGTTCTCGATATCGCCGCTGGAGTCCTTGGCACCTAAGATCACGTTCACATCTTTGGCCAGCTTGGCAACTGTCTCAGGCAGCAGCTTGTTGCCGGTGCGGGGCGGGATGTTGTAGAGAACAATGGGGATGTCCACATGCTTAGCTACCTCCACATAGTGGTCATAGAGCTCCTTCTGGCTGGCCAGGGCAAAGCTAGGGGTGATGATGGACAGAACATCGGCGCCCAGCTCTTGAGCCCGTTTGCTCATATAAATAGTATCCCGGGTGGAGATACAGCCTGTGCCTGCATAGATGGGTACTCGGCCCTTTACCTGATCAATGGTGGCCTCCAGAACCTCCTCCTTCTCCTTCATGCTCAGGATGTAGCCCTCGCCGTTGGTGCCGAAGGGGAACAGGCCGTGCACGCCGCCGGCGATCTGTCGCTCGATCTGGTTGCGCAGCTCGTCCAGGTTTACGCTCTCGTCCTCTGGGTTCATGGGTGTTACAATGGGAACGATAATCCCTTTCAATTCCACTTGTTTCATAGTTTTCTCCTCCCGCTCCACTGAATTTACAGGATCTCCTGATAAATCGCCCGGGCGTCGTCCGGGGTAACCTCCCGCATGTTGTTGACCAGCAGACGGGTAACCTCCATACCGGCTTTCACCAGGCCGTCCAGATCTTCTGACGGTACGCCGAATTCGTTCAGGCTGGTGGGGATCTCCAAGTGCTTAACGATCTCCTCCATCCACTGGATCATATAGGCGCTTTTCTCTTCTACCGTCTTGCAGGTGGGCTCGCCGTGGACACAGCGATCATAGGCTTGGGCGAACTTCTCCTGGCAAACCGGCTCATTGAATTTCATTACCGGCACCAACAGGATGGCGTTGGACACGCCGTGGGCAATGTGGTACTTGCCGCCCAGGGGATAGCTCAAAGCGTGGACGGCGGTGGTGCCCGAGGCGGTAATAGCCACGCCGGCCAGGAAACTGGCAATCTGCATCTTGTTTTTGGCATCCATGGCCTCGGGGTCATCACAGGCGTTTTCAATGTGGTTGAGGATCAGGTCCAGGGCCTCCATAGCAAACAGATCGCTGAAGGGATTTGCTTTGTTGCTGGTCCAGCACTCGATGGCATGGCACAGAGCATCTACACCGGTGGCAGCGGCAATTTTTCGGGGCAACTTCTTGATTATCACTGCGTCCAGAATCACATAGTCGGCAATCATCTCATCGTTAACAATGCCTACCTTTAGCTCCTTTTCCGGCACCGCCACGATGGCGTTGGGGGTGGCCTCAGCGCCGGTGCCGGCAGTGGTAGGGATCATCAACGTCTTGACATGCTTTTTGCCCAGGGCGGGGTTATCCAACAAGTCCTTGATGGTATAGTCCTCGGTGGCCAGGATGCTGGAGAGCTTGGCGGTATCCATGACGCTGCCGCCGCCCACGGCCACAATGAAGTCTGCGCCGCTGGCCTTGTAGGCATCCACCAGAGCCTGGGCCTGTGCATAGGTGGGCTCGGGGGGCAAGTCATTGAGGATGATGCTTTCCACACCGGCCGCCTGGATCTTAGCCATGGGATAGTCAAGCAGGCCAGCACCTTGGATTCCCTTGTCGGTAAAAACGGCTACTTTTTTTACATTGTTGTTTTTCAGAATAGTTTTCAGGTTTTCCAGAGCGTCCTCGCCGCTGAAAATCTCGTGGGGCATTTTCAGATTGTACTTGGTCAGCATACCTCTTCCTCCTCTAATTTCTGCAAGCTTAATTTTTCTTTCAGATCCAAGAGCAGGCGGTCCGATCCGAATCCCCCGGACTTGGAGAGAATGGCATATTTTTTTCTTCGATATTCAATTTGAGACAGGACCACACCAGGGGCCAGTTCTCCCAGAGGGGTGAGCTTGTCTTGCCGCACACGCTGCATAAAGGCCAGCAGGGTGTCGCCGCCAGTGACCAACACCGTGGCCTCCAGCCCCAGAGACAGCAGACGTTCCAGCACCCCGCCCATAGTGCGGGAGATCTGGGCACGAACTTGTTCCAAATTCATGCCCATACGGTTGGCGCAGCACCGGGTAGCATCTCCTTCTCCGGTTTGGTTTCCTTCGATAATAGCTAAAGGAGCGTCTTTTAACTGCGCCATCCATTCCGCAGTGATCTGCAGCCCGTCTGGACTGGTCAGCCAACGGTCATCCAGTTTTTGCTCCGGTGTAAGTTGGATTCGTGGAGCACCGGCTCGCTGGGCCTCATCCAGCTGACGCAGAGTGATTGGGTTAATGCTGCCGCAGATCACCAATAGTTTCTGTGGAATCGGTGGAAACTGAGGTTCAATTCGATCTAAATCTAATAAATCTGGTAGTACAGAGGCAAAGCCTGCGCACCCTGCTAGCAAATTTAGCTCCCCTCGAAGCTTTAGCGTTTGGGCGATCTGCTGTAGATCTTCATCCTTAGCTGAGTCGTACACCAGAATGCCCTGTGGGAGAACGTCGGGAACGGTGGAGCCCATTAAGTGGGTATGCACAGGACTTTGACTGTAAATAATTTCTTTTACTTTGGAACTTTGTACTGGTTCAAAAGGGTCTTTTCCGAATACGCTTTGAGCGACGGGTTTGCCGTCAATATAATGTATTCCATTTACTGTGATACGATTGATGAGAGGAAAAGCTGGAATAAAGTGGAGCTGTTTATTGCCTGAGGCATTTAATGCGGCGGTCAATTCGCTTCCGATATTGCCCCGCAGTCCGGAATCTGTCTTTTTATAAATACAGGGAACTCCTGCCTCTACTGCTGTTTGAACAATTTGATATACTGTCTGATAAGCGTCCTGTGCCGTCATGTGTCGCGTTTCCGCATCTACAATCAAAACCTGGAGGTTGTGATCGCTTATTTTTAGAGATTCAATGCATTTTTCTGAAGCGATTTGAATTAGGGTTTGTTTGGCTTTAAATTGTACGCCCGTATCCAGTGCTCCGGTAAAATCGTCTGCGATTACCAGTAGTTTGATCATAGCGGCACCTTCCAATAATGTTTCAAATTAAAACACACAAAATGGCGAGACGGTTGTGCGTTTTTAACTCTTTTTGAAAATAAATAACATTATTTTTTGTTACAATAAATATATAGCACCTTAAGCCCACATTTGCAACAGCCGAGAAAAGAGGAAGTGTTTAAATGTGAAACTATTTTGGAACAATTTATGGTACATCTGTACTGTTTTACGGAATGTGCAGCGACAAGCTTGCTTGCATTAACTGAATTGCATCTTGATATCAGTACAAAATAAAGGTGAGGAAAAAGAAAATATTGCGTCGACTGCACTTATAAAGCAACTGATTTGAAAAACGCCTACCGGCATTCTAGATATAAAAATAGAATGTCGGCAGGCGTTTTAAAATTTGCTTATTGCTGCGTTGGAGATAAGTGAAATCTCGGCGGATGATGCGTTGAAATTGTACTCAAATGTCTGTATAATGAAGAAAAACACAATAAAAAACTGCATTTACCGGGAAACTCTGTGTACCATCCAAAAGCGATTTTAAGAAAGGAGGCAGACGACTTTGAAGTACGATTTCACGTCCATCATTGATCGCCGCGGCATGGACTCCATTGCCGTGGACGGCATCGGCCACAAGGTGTGGGGCAACGAGCCCGCCGCCCCCAAGGAAGGATTTGACTCCATTCCCATGTGGGTGGCGGACATGAACTTTGCCACCTGTCCGGCCATTGCCGCCGCTGTGATCGAGCGCACCAAGCACCCTCTCTACGGCTATTTCCTGCCCCGGGACGAATACTACCAGAGCATCATAAACTGGCAGACCAAGCGCAATGGCTTTGCCGGACTCAAGCGGGACTACATCGGCTATGAGAACGGGGTCCACGGCTGTGTCACCAGCGCCGTTCAGACCCTCTCGGCTCCCGGAGACCGGATTTTGCTCCACAGTCCCACCTATGTGGGCTTTCGCGCCGATGTGGAGGGCTTGGGACGGAAATCTGTGTACAGCCCGCTCAAACGGGATGAAAACGGCGTGTGGCGCATGGACTATGAGGACATGGACCGGAAGCTGAAAAAATACCATATCCACCTGGCCATCTTCTGCTCCCCCCACAATCCCACAGGTCGGGTCTGGGAGCGTTGGGAGCTGGAAAAGGCCATGGAGGTGTATGAGGCCAACCAGTGCCTGGTGATCTCCGATGAGATCTGGGCGGACATTGCCTACACCCGGCACATCCCCACCCTGATGGTCAATGACTGGGCCAGAGAGCACACTGTGGCCGTCTACGCCCCGTCCAAGACCTTCAATCTGGCGGGCCTCATTGGCAGCTACCATATCATTTACAATGATTATCTCCGGGACCGGGTGAAGGCCTGGGGTGATGCCACCCACTATAATGAAATGAATGTCCTCTCCATGCACGCCCTCATCGGGGCCTATTCCAACGAGGGACAGGCGTGGACGGACGAGCTTCTCCAGGTGCTGGAGGGCAACTGCAAGTACGCCTATGAACATATCCGGGACCATTACCAGGGCGTGTTTGCCGCCATGCCTCAGGGCACCTATATGTTGTTCCTGGACCTGACCGACTACTGCCAGCGCACCGGAAGGACGCTGGATGAGGTGATTCAGGCCGGCTGGGACGTGGGCGTGGGCTGGCAGGACGGCCGGGCCTTTAACGGCCCCTGCCACATCCGAATGAACATGGCCTCTCCCCTCTCCCGTATCCAGGAGGCGTTTAATCGCCTGGACAACTATGTGTTTGATAAATAAGCGTTTCCATAACGGAGATTTGTGCTGAGAATCCCTCGGCGGTATCTGACAGTGGCCTGGGAGATGCCCTATAACGGAAAACGCCTTGAAATCATTTGATTTCAAGGCGTTTTCCGTTATAAAATCCTTTGGGGAACCAGTTCGCTTTTTGTGGTTTGCTGGATCAAAACAACCTTGCTATGCCCATCTCTCTGTCTTGAACATGCCTGCCTCAACCAGAGTAAAAGCAATATGTAAGTTTATTCTATAAGAATATGTTCTCCAACGCAGAAAGAATCTCGGGTACAGTGATTCCCTGGATGCCCATAGCTCTCAGGTCAATCACTTCATCTTCCATGGCAGAGATAAACTGGCGGAAATCCGCTGCAACGAATGGACTGAGTTTGATCCTGGCCTGCGGATCTACGATGGCAAATAGGCGAAACACATCGTTCTTGTGTTTCTTTATGTCCCGATCATTGACATGTTCCCCCGCAGCTTTCCGCGCTGTTAAATCAAGCCATGCTCTGGCTTTGAATACGATCAGATATTCCGCTGACAGTATGGGAACTCCGTCTACAGTGTGCCGCCCCTCCAACATCAGGTGATAGTAATCATCGTTGAGCATAATAGCCGAAAGACTGGAGATGTCTTCTGAGATGGGCAGAGGGGTCAAGTGAACTTCCGGATGTGCCAACTGAAAATCCGGCCGCTTAGAAAACAACTCGATCATTTTTGGGTAGTTTGGAAGTTGCGGTTCTGTAAAACGGTAAAAATGGGGCACTTCTGAATTGCGCCATCCGCACTTGTAACCACCGGCCTTTATATAACTCCAAAAAATGGGAGCAAACTCCTCAAAGCGGTTTTCAATTAAAAGGATCATGTCGATGTCGCGGGTGGCACGGAAGGGCAAGGCGGCCTCACTCATCAAGATATCACATGCCGTCCCGCCAATAATTGTGTAGCAGTCCTCATACCCTTGAAAATGGGCACGGAATGATTCGAATCCTGTTACCATTGATAGTCCTCCAACATTTCGTCTACCGCCATTTCTATACGCTCATCTGGATGAGAGCGAAAGGATGCGGCCAGGGAGACAATGTCTACCGTGCCGGCATGGGAAAAGCACACCGGGTCATAGCGCCAGACTTCTAGCTGCATGTAATCTGTTTTGCTTTGCCACGCAGGATCGATACGCTTCAGTCCGGCTTCCTGTTGACGTTTATAAGCTTTACGGTCAATTGCCCGGCAGGGAACTGGAGGCATATTGAGCATGGTGCGTTCACAAAGCGCAGATTCTCCGCTTAGCGGTAATTTCATCAGTTCGTTGGTTTGCTGCACATATAAACGCTTTTGCACAGGATCAATGAAATATTGCCGGGCCATATCAAACAACTCTTTGCCGGTGCGTACTGGGGTGACATAGTTGCTGCGGCCGGATTTTTGCACAGAAACCAGGCCAAGAGATTCCAATTCCTGTACGGAACGGGTAATGCTCATGGGCGAAACTCCTATCTGTCTAGATAACTGTACTTTTGTCAGCGCTGTGGAATTATGGCAGTATATAAAATACAACAAAAGAAACTGGGATTGCGGGGAGAGCCTGGAAACCGCTTTTTGGGCTGCGGCAGTACGTTCCTGCAGCAGTATACCGAGGCATGGCAGATACAGTTGGCTGCCGGGGACAAGAAAAGAAATGTGGTTTTCAATTAAAACCTTTCGTTGATACGAAGTGAGTGCACGGAAGCAGAGCACCATGTCACCCTTCCAAAATTCCAGGAGTTTATTTCTCTGTTTCAGAAATGCGGAGAGTTGAAACTGGTCGACATCCAGATAGATGAGTAAAAGATCTGTATTTTCAATGGTGAGGACAGAATATGTGCGGCCGCTGCGTAAAAAGAGGGGCAAACGATCTGCATCGTCCCATGGTCGTTCCGTTGCGCACAGACCCAGGGTCTCATTTAGGTATGAGAGCATCAGCATCACCTCAAACATATAATATCATATAAAATGTTAGTAAACAATATTTTTGTTAGTATTACTTGTGTAACAAATAGTTTGGTCAGAAATCTGTATTCTATAACCGCTGAATTTTGTAAAGTCTTTGGAACATTCTTGGAGGAAAATGTAGTGGAATATGAGAAATAGTGGGCCTGCTCCTCTCTTGACCCCCTGGCCCGACATCTTCTATAATAAAAAGGAAGAAACGGTTATTTTTGGAGGTTCCTATGGACTATATGACTGTGCGGCAGGCCGCCGAAAAATGGAATCTCTCCCCCCGGAGCGTGCAGCAGCTGTGCACCCAGGGGCGAATTCCCGGCGCGGGGAAATTTGGAAAGGCATGGGCCATCCCCGCCGATGCGGAAAAGCCCGCCCATCCCCAACAGGGGGAAGGTTCCCCCTCCCTGAAATCCACCGAGCCGGAGGACGTGTGCGACAGCGGGATGCTCATGCCCCTGATGAACACCCCCTTCTTGCCGGGCCGCTACCTGGAGACGGCGCAGGCCATGGCAGAGGGGCCCCAACGGGACATTGCGCTGGCGGAGTACCACTATTTCAGCGGCAGGCCGGAACAGGCGGCGCTGGAAGTGGAGCCCTAAACTGCTCTACCCAGCCCATCTACTCTGAATTTGAAAACATGGAAACCCTGCGGGAGGAACTGATGGCCTATATCCGGGAACACTATCTCCGTGAGGACGCCGGCAGCTATAAACAGGTGGCCCTCTCCTTCCTGCACTTTGCCCAGCGGGAAAAGAACCTGTTTCAGCTGGTCTACCTGCGGCACCGGAACGAAGGAGAAACCCTCTTTGAGGACCCCAACGAGATGCAGACCATCCATAAGCTGGAGGTAAACCTGGAGCTTCCCCGGCAGAAGGCGGCAGAAATGCACCGCAGGATGCAGTATTACAGCTACTCCATGGCGGTGATGATGGCCACCGGCTACCTGAATTTCAGCGAAGAGGAGATCAGCACCGAGCTGACCGAATATTACCGCATCATGCTGAGCTATTATAAGCAGGTCAAAACGGAAGAAGAACTACAGCACTGGCTGGAACGGTCACGAAATCTGCTGGTGTGAATAAAAAGGAGGAACACTATGGCAACAAAAGCGAAAAAAGCCTATGACGTGGTGGTCATAGGCGCAGGCAACGGCGGTCTGGTTGCCGCCATTCGGATTTTGCAGGCTGGATACTCCTGTTTGCTGCTGGAAAAGCACAATCTGCCCGGCGGGTTTGCCACCAGCTTCAAGCGGGGACGCTTTGAATTTGAGGCCAGCCTGCATGAGCTCAATGATTTTGGTTCCCCGGAAGAGCCCGGCGATGTGCGCACGCTGTTCCGCGACCTGGGCGTGGAGGACAAGATCGATTGGGTACGCATCCCCGAGGCGTACCACCTCATTACCACCGATAAAAAGTATGACTGCGTCATGCCCTTTGGCCAGCAGGCCTTTATCGACAAGATGGTGGAGTACTGCCCGGAATCCCGGAAATCCATCACGGAGTTCTTTGAGCTGTGCAACGAGGTGCGGGATGCCCAGACCTATTCCAACTCCGTCAACGGCAACACCGACTCCGACTATATGAAGAAGACCTTCCCCAATTTCGTCAAGGCGGGCAGCTATTCGGTCAACGAGGTGCTGGATGCCCTGAAAATGCCCCAGAAGGCCAAGAATATTCTCAACGCTTACTGGTGTTACCTGGGCGTGGACTGCGACCGCATGAGCTTTTTGCACTACGGCTCCATGGTCATTCGTTATATCACCCGGGATGCCTGGATGCCCAAGATGCGCTCCCATGAGATCAGCCTGGCTATGGATACCCGCATCCGGGAGCTGGGCGGCGATATTTGGTACCACTCCGAGGCCGAAAAGATCCTGTCTGATGACAGCGGCAAGATCTGCGGCGTGCAGCTCACCGACGGCAAGATGATCGAGACTCACCACATCATCGCCAACTGCTCCCCCCATCTGGTGTTTGGCAAGATGCTGGAAAAGAAGGCCGTGACCGAGCAGATGGTCCGGGCCACCAACAGCCGAAAGTTTGCCGGCCGTGGCTTCTCGCTGTTCCTGGGCCTCAACCGCTCCGCGGAGGAGCTGGGGATTACCAGCCACAACTACTTTATTTATGACGCCGCCGATACCGTCAAGCAGTACGATCTGATGAAAAAGGTCAGCACCAACCACGTCCAGGCCACAGTCTGCCTGAATAACGCCTACCCGGAGTGCTCCCCCAAGGGCACCTGTATCATGTATTTTACCACCATGTTCATGTCCGACGACTGGGGAAATGTGACCGAAAAGGACTATTTCAAGATGAAAGACCAGGTGGCGGATGACATGATCCGCGTGTTTGAGCGGGAGACCGGCTGCAAGATTCGGGACGCCATCGAGGAGATCTGTGTGGCCTCCCCCACCACCTATGCCCGCTACTGCGGTCATCCGGAAGGCGTCATTTACGGCTATGAGACGGCCGATTGGGACAGCCTGATGCCCCGCATGATGATGATGAAGGAGGATGCCCTGATGAACCCGGGCATCCGCTTTGCAGGCGGCTACGCCATGCGCTCCAGCGGATATTCCAGCGCCTATATTTCCGGCGACCTGTCCGGACGGCAGACGGTAGGCGATTTGAAGAAGGAGGCGAAGGCATAATGAACTTCAAGAAACAAATCTTTGGGTTTATGGATATGCTGCGGTTTAAAAAGCTGGTCCCCACCCGCCGGCAGATGCTGGCCCAGGGGGAAAATAAACCGCTGCCTCAGGAATACCGCACCAACGTGCTGGCCAAAAAGCTGCATCCCGGCTATATGCAGGTGGAATTGGTTGCCGCACGGCCGCTCACCGAGACCATCCGGGAGCTGACCTTCAAGCGGGTGGACAGCGGTGCGTTCCCCTTCTTCCGCGCGGGACAGTATGTCTCCCTTCAGATGAAAATTGGGGACAGCGTAGTCAGCCGGCCCTATTCCATCGTCTCCACGCCCCAGCAGGCCTTGGAAAACAAATTGGTGCTGGCCGTGGAGAATGCGGGCTTTGTATCCGAATACCTCAACAAATCCGCCAAGGTGGGAGACCGCTTTGTAATGACCGAGCCCTCCGGCGAGTTCCACTATGAGACCCTGCGGGACAGCAAGGATATCATCTGCATCGCAGGCGGCAGCGGCATCACGCCCTTCCTGTCCATGGCGGGCAGCATGGCGGATGGGGATGAGAGCTACTCCATGCTCCTGTTCTACGGTGCGCGCACTGCGGCGCAGCTGGCCTACAAAGCAGAGCTGGACGCGCTGGCGGAGCGCTGCAAGGGCCTGAAGGTGGTGTATGTCCTCAGCGATGAGGAGCAGCCCGGGTGCGAAAAGGGCTTTGTGTCCGCCGAGCTGATGAAGAAGTACACCGATCTCACCGACCATACCTTCTTCCTGTGCGGACCGCCCGCCATGTATGCGTTTATCGCCAAGGAGCTTGAACCCCTGAACCTGCCCCAAAAGGCGGTACACCGGGATGCGGCCTGCTGCCGCGATCTGCCGGTGGAGAAGCCCGGCCTCTTCAAACTCACCGTTCACATGCGGGATGAGGTGTATATCATTCCCGCCAAGGAGAACGAGACCCTGCTGACGGCCATGGAGCGGGCCGGGCTGAATGCCCCCAACAAGTGCCGTGCCGGCGGCTGCGGCTTCTGTCACAGCAAGTGGCTCTCGGGCAGTTATCGTATTGCGGACGGCCGGGACGGCCGCCGGGAGGCGGACCGGAAGTTCGGCTTTATCCATCCCTGTGTCACCTATCCCCTGGAGGATATGGAGATCGACGTGCCGGTAGCTTACTAAGAAATAACCTGGAAACACCCTTGAAATTGAACGATTTCAAGGGTGTTTCTTTTTTGGGGTCCGCCATCCAGCATTTCAAAAAACTTCTATTTTGTGCTATAATGAGGTCACTGTTTCAGGCGTTACAGTCTTTCAGCTTGGAGGGAAAAAGATATGGAATCTTCTGCTTCCCACCCTTGGTACCATCTGGATAACGCGGCCATGATGTACTCTGCCATCCAGCGCGGAAGTTACTCCGCTCTGTACCGGTTTTCCGCCGTGATGACACAGCCGGTGGACCCGCAGCTTCTTCAGCGGGCCATCGACAAAACCATGCCCCGGTTTCCCGGATTTCAGGTGAAAATACGCCGAGGATTTTTCTGGTACTATTTTGAGCGGGACGATGCCCCCGGACCGATCCTGCAGCGGGATATCCGCAATCCCTGTCAGCCGGTGCGGTTTCAGAACCATGATAAGCTCATCCGCTTTTTCTACTATGAGAAGCGGATCTCCATGGAGGTATTCCACGCCCTGGCAGACGGCGGCGGAGCCCTGGTGCTCTTCAAGACACTGCTGGCGGTATATTTAAGGGAGATGGGTCACGAAATTCCCAATACCAACGGGATTTTGGACATCACGCAGCCGCCCAGGCCGGAGGAGTGGGAGGACGCCTACGCCCGGTATGCTCACTCCAAGGTCCATCTCAGCATGCGGGAGCCCAAAGCCTACGCCTGTACCGGAACCCCAGAGCCCTTCTACACACTGAATACCACCATGGGGTTTGTCTCGGTGCGGGATCTCCATGCCGCAGCCAAGCGGCACGGGGCCTCCATTACGGAATATTTGGCCGCCATCCTGCTGCAATCCATTCTGATTCGCCAGCGCCGGGAGGGACGCAGGCGGGAGCTTCCGGTTTCTTTGGCGGTGCCCATCAACCTGCGGCCCTATTTTCCCTCGGAGACGCTGCGCAATTTTATCCTCACGGTGCGGCCCAGCATTAACCCGGAGCTGGGCGACTACACGCTGGATGAGATCATCGCCCAGGTCCACCACCATATGCGCCTGCACATCACCAGGCAGGAGATGCAGGCGGTCATCACCAAAAATGTTTCGCTCCAGCATACGCTGCCCCTGCAGCTGGTGCCCTCTCCGGTAAAGAACCTGGCCATGGATCTGGGATACCGCATTGCCGGGAGCCGTCCCTACTCCACTACCTTTACCAACCCGGGAATTTTCCAGGTGCCCGAGGAGATGAAGCCCTGTATCCACCATATGGAGGTGGTGCTGGGGCAGTCCTACACCCCCCGGGTCAACTGTGCGGCCATCAGCTTTGGCGATACGATGGAGATCACCTTTGCAGGTACGGTGAAGGAAAGCGATGTGGAACGGGAATTTTTCCAAACCTTGGTGCGGGAGGGGCTGCATGTGAAAGTGACCTCCAACCGAAAGGAGTGTGTGTCGTGTCATACTGTGTCAACTGCGGAGTAGAGCTGGATGGGGATGCGGTACAATGTCCGCTGTGCCAGACTCCTGTCATCAATCCGGTCTGTCCTCCGGATACGGAAATGACCCCCAATTTCCCCCTGGAGCGCCAGGAAGTGGAGCCGGTGGACCGGAAGGAACTTGCCATGCTGCTCAGTGCCATGGCGCTGTGTGCCTCCGTCTGCTGCGGCCTTTTGAATCTGTTTCTCCTGTGGCGGGGTGTCCCCTGGTCCTGGTTCGTCATGGGAGCCTGCGCCATGCTGTGGGTATGGCTGGTGCCGCCCCTTGTGCTGCGGAAGGTGCCGTCGGTGGTTTTCCTTCTTCTCGATCTGCTGGCTGTGGGTGGTCTGCTGGTGCTGATCAGTGCGGCTACCCATGGGCAGAGCTGGCTTGTTGGCATCGCCCTGCCCGTGTGGGCCGGATTCTCGCTGCTTTTGCTGATCATCTGGCAGACCGCGCGCAAGCGCTCGTTCCTCAGCCGAAGCCTGCTGGTTCTGAGCGGCATCGTGCTCTTCCTGCTGTGGCTGGAGTTTGTGATTGACCGCTTTTTGGGGGCCTACCACCCTATGTGGTCCCTCATTGCCGCAGCGGTTGGGATCACGATGATGCTGCCGCTGGCGGTGATCCGCACCCGGCCCAACCTGCGCCGTCAGGTGCGCCGCCGCTTCCACTTCTGAGACTTAAAAAACAGTGCCTGCCATCTGGCAGGCACTGTTTTTTGCTATCCAAGCTGATGGAGAAAGTCTGCCACTGCGGTCATGGCCTCCCCCGCGCTTTTCAGGGGGAACATCTGGAAGACGTGCCACATATCCGGCCAGCTCTGAAGAACACAGGGAACGCCTGCGGCGATCAGAGCATCCTGGAGCCGTGTAGAATCGGAGTAGAGGATCTCCCGCTCTCCCACCTGAATCAGAGTGGGAGGAAACCCGGTCAAATCGCCAAACAGGGGCGAAAAGCACGGCTGGCTGTAATCGGCGTCCGGGGCGTAAGCGCTGCGAACGGACTGGATGTAGCGGTTGGTGAGCATGGGGTCCAGCTCCTCCCGCTGGGTGTAGGAATCGCCGCTGGCCGTCATATCGGTCCAGGGAGAAAAGAGGACCAGCCGTCCGGGCAGGAAGCGTCCCTGCTCCTTGAGGGCGAGGGTCAGCTCCAGGGCCAGATTGCCTCCTGCGGAGTCTCCGGCCAGGATGATGTCTCGGGCTCCCCAGCCCTGGTGCATGAGATACTCCCAGGCAGCCAGCGCATCTTCCAGCGCGGCGGGATAGGGAAACTCAGGGGCTAGCCGGTACTGGAAGGCCAAAACCTCGCAGCCCGTGGCACTGGCCATTTTTGCGGCCAATACCCTGGCATAGCCCAGGTTTCCGCTGGTGTATCCGCCACCGTGACAATAGAGGATCACCTTGTTGCGGTCATGTCCACGCTCCGGACGGACCCAGGCCATGGGCATCTCATCCAGGGAGAAGGGCTCCCAGCTAAAGCCGATGGGCGGGGACATCAGGCGGCCCAGGACCTCCTGGCCTTTGCGCTGAAAGGCTAGGTCCTCCAGATCTGTGGAGTCGGGGGAAGCGGCGCTGTGGACGGTTTTCAGGGCGGCCATCATGGCGTCAGTCAGTTTCTGGTTGAGAAGCTCTGTTGTTTCCTGCTTGGTTTTTGTTATATTGAGTTTGGAATTCATACGGAATCCACCTTTCTTTTGCTGTGGTATGGTTTTATTATGACAGGTTACGGGGATACATGCGGTTGCACAGCCAACGCGCTTTTGTCAGGCCGGAACATGGGAGCATGGAATCGGGTTGTCAATCGGCCCGGTCAAGCGTGTGCCTTGGACCGTGTTGACCATACAAGAAACAGCAAAGCGATGGCGGCTGCGATCAGATAGATGCCCCAAGCTGTGGTCAGGGCGAACCAGCTGACCACGGGGTTGATGCACATGAACAGGCTGAGCAGCAGATTCAGGCCTCCCCCCAGAAAGATCCACCCGCGGTCGGGCAGCTGGCTTCCGGCTGTAATAGCGGCGGAGATCTGGCTCAGGCCGATGGATGCGGTGAGAAGTCCCATGAGGAACGAGATGGCGGAGATCATTTGCAGCAACCCAAGCTCACCCATAAATGCGCTGAACATGGTGATCCAGGAGAATACCAGCAACAAAAGGCCGTTAGCTAAGGTCCAGCCGCTGCGCATCTCTTTCGAAGCCTGGAAAAAGAGCAGGCTCTGGGATAAGCCGTACAGAAACAGGCCTGAGGTGATGAAAAAGGCAAGTCCGGTGCCGATCACCTCTGGAAATATCAGTGCGGACAGGCCCAGTGCCACCAGGATCAGCGCCGTAATGAGGATACCTCGGCGGACGCCCCGGTTTACCGGCTGCTCCGCGTCAAGCACCTGGTACTCTGCGTCTAATATGGTGTAAGACAGATGGTCGTTTTGTTTCATAAAAGATTCCTCCTATATTGGTTTGAAGTCGCCTCCTGTGTGGGCAGCAGACGGCTGCGTGTCCTGAGGCTGATCTCATCATAGCAAGAAAGAGATACCGGAACGGTTGTCCAGACAACCAAAGACAAAAAATGTGCTCTGAAGGACGTAAGGTCTGCTTCAGAGCACATTTTTTATGCTGTCATCCACTCAGCGATTGGGATCCGGTTCCTCTTCGGTAATGGGCATCTCAATCAGAAGTTCAAATTTACTTTTCTCAAATTTTAAAAGTCCCTCGTCCCGCATTTTGCACAGCTCATTGGACATGGCGCTGCGGTCGACAAAGAGGAAGTCAGCCAGATCCTGCCGATTCAAGGGAATGGAGAAGGTGCGGTTCCCAGCCTGATGAAACTGGCCCGACAAATAGTCCTGCAGGCGGTCCCGGGTAGAGCGGTGGATGCTGTCCTCCAATTTTCGGGTCAGCCGGTGGGCCTGCTGAGCCACCGCAAGGGTGAGATTCTGCAAAAACCGGATCTGGACTGGCGCAGTGAGTACATTTTTTCGAAGGAGCTGGCTGACATTTAAAAATAGAATTTCGGTCTGTTCCGTGGTCTCCGCGGAAATATGCAGGCGGTATCCGCCAATGGCGTTGAGCAGGCCCAGGGACTCCCCTTTGCCCAGGTTCTCCATTAAATTGCTGTTTCCGTTGGCGTCAATGTGGAATAGATGAAGGTTCCCGGATAAGATGACGCCCACCTGGTCCATAGGGTCCCCATCCCGCATCACCAGGGTGCGCTTGGGATAGACCCGGCGGTGGGATGCGATGGTTTCCAGCGCCTCCAGAATTTCACGATCTTCCATGTTCCGGAACAGCAGGCTCTGCTTTAAAACGGGAAGCATATTTGCCGCGTCTGTCATATCCATCCGGCTCCTTTCCAGTCTCTTACACTCCTAGAATAACCATAGCCAAAGAAGGGAGATTTGTCAATTCCAGAGGAACGCGGGGAGCGGGGCAAAATTTTGTTTTTCGTTGCATAAACAACCGAATCCACCTTCCATTTCCTCCATACTTTTCCTAGCGGCAAAAAACACACCCGCTTGCTATGTTACAAGGAGGAACTTGCGATGAAATTATGGAAAAAAGGACTCGCCCTGCTGATGGTGCTGAGTATCACTGCGGGTATGGTCATGACCGGCAGCGCGGAAGCAGGGCTTGTTCCCATTGATTCTGCTTCTTTTCCTGACCCGGCGTTTTTGCGCTGGGTGCAAGAGAAAGATACCGATGGAGACGGCGCTCTCTCCCAGGCGGAGCGGGAAGCGGTTACCCGGATGGACCTTCGGAAGCTGGGGATTCAGGATTTAAGCGGCCTGGAGTGGTTTGACGCACTGGAGGAGCTCAATTGCAGTGAAAATGATCTGGTCCGCCTGGAGCTGCCCGATCTGCCCGCGCTGACGTCGCTGACCTGCAATGAAAATCCCAGGCTGGAGACCCTGGATCTGAGCGGTGCACCCGCGCTGGAACACCTCTACTGCTTCCATTCCAACCTATCTGAATGGAACCTGCATGACGTTCCCAATCTAAGCTACCTGGCCTGGGGAGGAAGTCCCCTTGCGGAGTTGGACCTGAGCGGGAATCCCAAGCTCCATACCCTCCATGTGCTGGGGGGAGACCTGGCACAGGCCGACCTGTCTCACAATACGTAGCTGGATACCCTGCTGTGGAACCACACCCGGATTGAGAGCCTGGACCTGTCCAATCAGAGCGAGCTCACCTTCCTGAACTGCACGGACAATCAGATCACCGCCCTGGACCTCAGCGGCAACACCAGCCTGGAGACTGTTTATGCCGGAGGCAACCGCCTGCTGGCCATCCGGCTGCCCCAGGACAGCGTTACCTTCTGTAATCTGACCGGACAGCGTCCCGTCTCCTTCCCTCTGCCGGAGGGAGAAAACAGCATTCCCCTGAACGAGCTTGCTCCATGGGCCGAGTCCAGCTACATCAGTCAGCTTAGCGGAGGAACCCTGCTGGAGGACCGTATCCAGCTGGACGCACCCAACCAGCTGCTCACATACCGCTATACGGATGGGATCGCGGCTCTGGATACCTCTGTCTCGGTGACAGGGGAAAACAGCTGGACCGTGCCGCTGAGCATGGAAAACTGGACCTATGGACAGCCGGCGCCCCAGCCGGTGGCACAGTCCGCCTTTGGCAATGTGTCATTCCGCTACGGATCTTCCCCCCAGGGGCCGTTCCAGCCTGAAATGCCCACCCGCGCAGGGACGTGGTACGTCCAGGCTCTGGTGGAGGAGACTGCCCAGTATCAGGGCCTGGAGGCGGTAGCTTCCTTCCGAATTGATCCCGCCATTCCGGAGTACCTTGCCCCGGATACAAAGACGGCCACCTACGGGGACTATCTGGCGGATGTATCCCTGGAGCCCCAGTTTTTCTGGGAAAACGGGAGCCTGCGGGTAGGCAATGCCGGAGAGCAGACCCACCTGGCCTTTTATGTGCCGGAGGATTGGATCGACTATCAGGTGGTGCAGCATATCCCCGTCCTGGTCCAGGTTGCCCCCTATGACGGCACCCGGCTGCCCATTCCCCAGATCACCAGCCGCGCAGAGGCGGAAAATCTGGCCATCCGGCACGGAGACTGGACCCTGGAAAAGGGTAAGGACTATGTGACCGAGTTTGAAGAGCAAGGTGGGAGCGTTCGCTTTCTCATTCATTTCCAAGGAAATTATACCGGAACGGTCAGCTGCATCTTCACGGAGAACACCGGCAGCGGCGGCGGTGACAGCAGCAGCCAGACCTTCGTGATCACCGCAAACGCCACAGGGGGCGGGACTATCACGCCCAGCGGAACGGTTCGGGTTACCCGGGGTCAGACTCCCGGCTTCACCATGCGCGCCAACAAAGGCTACCGCCTGGATGCTGTTCTGGTAGACGGCAAGCCGGTGGATACAGAGCGCACCTACCGCTTTGCTCCCGTGACCAAAAATCACACCATATCCGCCCGCTTTGTCCCTCTGGACACCCCTGTGTCCCCCGATGATACCGGTGTGTCGGACTATCTCAACACCAAAGACCACGATGCCTATGTTTCCGGCTATCCCGGAAACTGGTTTGGTCCGGATGATTTCCTGACCCGGGCACAGGCAGCACAGATTTTTTACGGGCTGCTGAACGATGCGAATATTCCGGTAACGGCCGGCTTTTCCGATGTGCCCAGCGACGCCTGGTATGCCAAGGCGGTCAACACCCTTGCCTCCCTGGGGCTGGTTTCCGGTGTGGGAGAAGACCGGTTCCTGCCGGACCAGCCCATCACCCGAGCGGAATTTGTGACCATGGCAATGGGGTTTGCACACCGGGTGTCCAGTCCCGACAGCTCCTTCCCCGATGTACACCCGGGGGATTGGTACTACGAGGCCGTGCTCAGCGCGGCAGACTACGGCTGGATCTCCGGCTATCCCGATGGAAGCTTTTGCCCCCAGCGCCTGGTGACACGGGGAGAAATGTCCGTGATGGTAAACCGCATGCTGGGCCGCAAGGCTGACCCGGACTTTATCTCCGGCCATACGGGACTGTACACCTTCCTGGATGTACCGGCATTTCACTGGGCCTATGACGACATCTGTGAGGCGGCCAATGCCCACCGCTACACGCAGTCCGACGGGAAGGAGGTTTGGGAAGGCCTGCTGGAATAAATAAAATCCATTCCGTTGTGTGGACAACCTGCAATCCCATCCCAAAGGACTAAGATAGGTTCATAGGGAAAACCTACCAGCCAAATGGCTGGACTACTTACTAGGAGGTGCGATTTATGTACTATACCAATGGAAATTATGAAGCTTTTGCCCGCCCCCGCAAGCCCAAAGACGTGGACGCCAAGTCCGCCTGGCTGGTAGGTTCCGGCCTGGCCAGTCTCTCCGCCGCCGCATTCCTTATCCGGGATGGCCAGATGCCCGGCGACCACATCCACATTCTGGAGGAGGCCTCTCTTCCGGGCGGCGCCTGCGACGGACTGCACATCCCCGAGCTGGGATTTGTCATCCGGGGCGGCCGGGAGATGGAGAACCACTACGAGTGCCTCTGGGACCTGTACCGCTCCATCCCCTCTCTGGAGGTGGAAAACGCCAGCGTGCTGGACGAGTTCTACTGGCTGAACAAAGACGACCCCAATTTCTCCAAAAACCGGGCCACCCTGCACCGGGGTGAGAGCGCTGATACCAGAAACCGGTTTGAACTCAGCGATGAGGCGGCGCTGCAGCTGATGCGGCTGTTCTTTACGCCGGACGATGAGCTCTATGACCTGACCATTGACGATGTGCTGGATGAGGAGTTTTACAAGTCCAACTTCTGGCTCTACTGGCAGACCATGTTCGCCTTTGAAAAATGGCACTCGGCCCTGGAGATGAAGCTGTATTTGCAGCGGTTCCTCCACCATATCGGCGGCCTGCCCGACCTGTCGGCGCTGAAATTCACCAAGTACAATCAGTACGAGTCCCTGATCCTCCCCCTGGTGTCCTACCTCAAGGAACACGGCGTTCAGTTCCACTATAACGTCCGGGTGACCAATGTACTCTTCCACTTCTTCCCGGATAAAAAGGTCGCCCACCAGCTGATCCTGCTCCGTGACGGCAAGGAGAAAGTGATGGAGCTCACCGAGAACGACCTGGTCTTTGTCACCAACGGCTCCTGCACCGAGAGCGCAGCACTGGGGGACAACGACCACCCGCCCCAGCTTGCGGTAGAGAGCGGCGAAGGGAGCAGCTGGTCCCTGTGGAAGCACCTCGCGGCACAAAATCCCCTCTTCGGGCGTCCGGAGAAGTTCTGTTCCGATATTCAGGCCACCAAATGGGAGTCGGCCACCGTCACCCTTCTGGATGACAGGATCGCCCCCTATATCCAGGAGGTCTGCCAGCGGGACCCCTACTCCGGCAAGGTGGTGACCAGCGGGATCGTGACAGTAAAAGACTCCGCCTGGCTGATGAGCTGGACCTTCAACCGCCAGCCCCACTTCAAAGCCCAGCCCAAGGAGCAGCTGGTGGGCTGGATCTACGGCCTCTATCCCAATGAGACGGGCGATTATGTGGGAAAAGCCATGGAGGAGTGCACGGGAGCCGAGATCTGCATGGAGTGGCTGTATCACCTGGGTGTGCCGGAGAACCTCATCGAAGAGCTGGCCCGGGAGAGCGCCAGCACGGTCCCCTGTATGATGCCTTACGTCACCGCCTTCTTTATGCCCCGCGCTGCGGGTGACCGGCCCGATGTGGTGCCCGAGGGCTGCGTGAACTTCGCCTTCCTGGGACAGTTTGCTCAGACGGAGCGGGACACCATCTTCACCACCGAGTATTCGGTACGGACAGCCATGGAGGCGGTTTACACCCTGCTGGATGTAGAGCGCGGTGTGCCGGAAGTGTACAGTTCGGTCTATGACGTCCGCTGCCTGCTCAATGCCACCCGCTATCTGCTGGACGGACGGAAGCTGACTGAAATGAAGCTGCCGCTGCATCTGAAGATCGCTCTGCGCGCCGGACTGGACAAGCTGGACGGAACCACCCTGATGGAGCTGCTGTACCGCTACGATCTGGTATAAATGAGTTTTGATTCCACGGGCTGTCCGGTTCCGGCTGTCCCTCGTTTCACCCTACGTTATTTTGAATCTAAGGAGAAAATTACTATGAAACTGCAATTTTTCTGGTCCCGGACAGCCTCTATCTGGATCGCACTGCTCTATATCATCCTTGGCCTCCCCCTGCTCCTCTTCCCCGGCGCCAGCGGCTCCGTCTTTGTATGGGCCCTGGCCGCGGGCGCGGCGGTCTACGCCGTGAGCCACCTGTGGCGGTATATCCAGGGCCGCAAAATGGAGCGGACCTCCGGAGGCGATCTCTTCCTGGCCGTCCTGCCCCTGGCCTTCGCCATCTTCTCCATCTCCTGGCCCCAGGCCATCCTCTCCTTCCTTCCCCTGGTCCTGGGTGCGCTGCTGCTGGTAGACGGTGTGGGAAAAGCTCCGCTGGCCATTGCCGCCATTCAGTCCAAGCCCCCCATCCTGATCCCCCTGGTCCTCTCCTCCCTGATCCCCATTGCTCTGGGAGTTCTGCTGGTGGTCAATCCCTTCCATGTGGCTCAGCTGGCCATTATGATCTTCGGCGCCGCCCTGGTGGCGGATGGAGTCAGCGATCTGGTCACCGCCCTCATTTCCCGCAAGACAGCCCCCGGCACAGGCACTCCGTAACCACAGACACACTGAAAACAGGACGCACAAAAGCGTCCTGTTTTTTATTTTTTCCACATTTCGACTGGGTTGTGTGGACAACCGAATGAAAATCTGCGCCATGATACCATGGGTATAGACAGATCCAGAAGAAATATTTCGTTATGATCGAGCGCAGAAAGCAGGTAAATCCATGGCAATTTTTATTATTTTGCTCCTTCTTCTCCTTGTCCTCCTTTCCTCGGCGGAGGCAGCCTCCGGGCCGTTTCGTGTGCCCAAGCTACGCTGGCATCAGTGGTTTTTCCTCTTTCTGAGCAGTGCCTTTTTGGGGTGCCTGTTTGAAATGGGGGCCGTGTGGCTGGGAACCGGCGTTCTGATGAGCCGCAGCAGCCTGCTCTACGGAGCTATCAGCGTTGTCTGGGGGCTGGGCGCTGTGCTGATGACACTGGTCCTTGCTCCCCTGCGCCGATACGGCAAATGGGCGGTCTTTGGGAGCGGAGTCATCCTGGGCGGCGGCTTTGAGTACCTGACCAGCCTGCTTTTGGAGCGGGTGTTTCAACGCCTGTTCTGGGACTATTCTTATTTGCCTCTCAACCTGGATGGACGCACGAACTTCCTGTATGCAGTCTTTTGGGGACTGGCCGGAGTGGTGTGGGTATACTGGCTGGCTCCGTATCTGCTCCGCTTGGCAGAAAAGATCCCCCGCAAAAGCGGACAAGCCATATTCGCGGGATTGGCGGTCTTGCTTGCTTTGGATATGCTCCTCTCTGCCGCGGCCTTCTGGCGGATGGAGGAGCGCAGCCGGGGGTCTGTGCCCAGCAATTACCTGGAGTATATGCTGGATACCTGGTACGGGGACCAGGCTATGCAGCAGCGGTATCAGAACATGGAGCTGCCCCACTCCGTTTCCTGATGGATAAAGAGACAGAGGACCATCCGTGGGATGGTCCTCTGTCTCTTTATTGGGAAGGAAGTAGTATGAAAAAATCAAAGGGAAAAATGTTTGACCTCCGCCATAACCGGGATAGAGGGTGCGGCTCCTGGGCGGGAGACGGCGATGGCTGCGGCCTGGGTGGCAAGCTGGAGGCGCTCCTGGGGCGGAAGCCCAGCGGCATCGGCGGCCACAAAGTAACCGGTGAAGGTATCGCCCGCTGCGGTGGTATCCACCGCTTCCACGGAGCAGGCCTTCTGCTGGATGCGCTGTGTGCCGTCGTCATAGATACACCCCCGGCTGCCCAGGGTGAGCAGGATGCGGCAGCGGGGGAACTGCTTGCGCAGCCCCTCCAGCACAAGGGACTCGTCCTCTGTCCCGGCCAGCGCGGCCCCTTCGATTTCATTCAGTACCAGCAGGGAGACCAGCTCCAGCGGCAGAGACTGGATGGAGGCGTCAATGGGAGACGGGTTAAAGACGATATCCAGCCCCCGTGCAGCCGCCTGCTGCATGATATAGGACAGATTGTTGATCTCATTTTGCAGAATGATCCGGTCGCCGGGGCCGAAGTTTGCGAGAACCTGATCGACTTCCTGGGTGGTGATCTCCTGATTGCTTCCTCCAAACAGGAGGATGCAGTTTTGTCCGCTGGGGTCCACCTGTATGATGGCGTGACCGCTGGGGCCGCTGCTGTGCTGAATGTAGGAAATATCCACGCCGCTTTGACTAAGCATATCGGTCAGAATCTGGCCGTCTGCTCCGATTTTTCCGGCATGAAATACCTCTGCACCCGCCCGGGCAGCGGCAATGGACTGATTGAGGCCCTTTCCGCCGCAGTTGACCTCTCGTTTGGAAGCGGCCAGGGTTTCACCGGGGGCGACAAAGTGAGGGACATGATAAACATAGTCCACATTCAGCGATCCAAATGTTAAAATTTTGCCCATAAACTGCCTCCGTTTTGATAGCGTGATAAGAGCGGCCCCCTGTACAGAAAGAGGACTGTATCAGGGGGCTGCGTTGCCTTGTGGGAAGGAAAACTTACAGTTCCTGGATGTGGAGCTTTCCGAAGAAGGTGCGGCCCATGGAACAGGCGCCCAATCCAACCATGCCGCTGGTAAAGGTGCTGTCCTGAACCTGGAGCACATTAACGCCGTCAACATCCACAGACAGAGTATCTCCCACGGCCTGGAATGTCAACTGGTATGCGCGGCCATATTCCACGGGGAAGGGGGCGCGGGCCAGCTCTTCCAGACCGAAGTCCTGCCGCCAAATGCAGACATTTCCGTCCCGGAATCCGGCCATGTAGGACTGCTTGGCGCCCCGTGCGCGCAGAAGCAGGACGGGGAAATCTCCGTTTTCCAGCTCGACCTCGGCCTGGACGCGCATGTCCTTGGCGTAGTAGTTGCCGGTGTAGGCCAGGCTCTCCTCGCAGCACATCAGCCCCAGACGATCGTTTTCGATCTCCCACGCGCCGTGGTTCACGGCGAAGGGGGTGACCGTGGCCAGCTCTTTTTTCTGCTTGCACAGGTCGATGGAGTAATCCGCCTTGCCGAAGACCCGGAACTCGTCCAGATAGAGCTTGCCCAGCGTCTTCACGGTGGTGGGCGTATCCCCCTCCACCACGATGCCGATCTCGTCGATCATATCGCCCTGGGTATCTTCAATAGTGCAGGAGATGGTCTGCCACTGACCGGGCTTGATCTTGATAAAACCGTGGGTGTGGATCTTCTGGTCCGATACCGTGCGGAAATAGGGAGAGACAAAGATGCTGTCCCAGCCGGCCCACTGGTCGAAATACAGCTGCATTTCCATGGTCTGGCCGCTGTATACCTGGGGAGAGAAGACGGGCTTATAGCGTTCGTCGGAAAAATCTGCCCGGGTGTAGAAGGGCTTGTAGTACACTCTGGCCCGGTTGCCCCGCACCATGCGGTCCACCAGGATCTCCAGGCTGCCCGTACCCTGGGCGGCCTGAGCGGTGCTGTGCTTCAGGGTGAGGAAGAACGGGTCGGAGGTGCGGAAGTTGTGGGTGGAGCCGGGCAGTTCAAAGTCGAAATGCAGCTCGCCTTCCGTCTCCTCCAGCTCCTGGGGCACGGCCTCTCCCGCCAGAGCGTACCCGGTGCGGGCCAGCTCCTTGGCGTAGGTGGGCAGGTCCAGGATGTTCAAATAGCCGGAGATGCCGGACAGAACCACGCCGTCGTTGATGGGGGCGCGGTAGTGGGGCGCGATGCCGTCCAGACCGGTGAGCACGCCCAGAACGGTGCCCACGTTGCCGGCGTTGCAGTCGGTGTCCCAGCTGCACATGGTGGCGATCTCTACCGTGCGGTTAAAGTCGCCGGCTCCGTACAGCATGGCCAGCACACATACGCCGGCGTTAGGGATGATGTGGCACACGCCGCCGTATTTATCGTAGCCCCAGTCCCGGTGAAGCATCTCCAGGCAGCTCTCCCAGTCGTCGGGGTGCGCCTTGTGGTGGGCGATCACCGCCTCCACCACCTTGGCGTACAGGCTCTCGGAGGGGATCTCCTTCAGCGCCAGCTCCACAATCTTGCCGATGTCCTGCTCCTGGAAGGCCAGGGCAATACATGCGGCAATGTAGCGGGCGCCGTTGAGGCCCTCACCGTCATGGGAGACGCTGGCCGCGGCCTGGGCGTAGTCGGCGGCCTTGTCGGGCCGTCCGGGCCAGATGAGACCCCAGGTATCGATGAAGATCTGCCCGCCGATCTGGTCGGAGAGCAGCTTGCCGTTGGTGGCGGCAGAGCCGGACTGGGGAGCGGGAATGCCTCGGGTGAGGTTGATGTAGGCGGTGTGCTCGGTGCTCACGCCATAGCCGCCCCACCAGAACATGCCGATGCCGTCCCGGGCGTAGTTGAGCCAGGCTTTGGCGACATATTCCGGGGTAAGCTCTCCATTTTTGGAGCTGTCCCGCAGGGCGCGGAAGAAATAGACCGGGCCGTTGACGTCGTCGTCAGCCGCAAAATTCTTGTAGTCTTTCACGTAGCCGCGGATATCCCCGTAGGTTTCCTTGATCCGCTCGTAGGTCCAGATGGTGGGCTCCACGGGAGCGCCCAGCCGGATGCCTACGTTCATTCCAAGAAATCCGGCATAAACGCGGGCCAGATAATCGTTTTGCATGGTGATTCTCCCTATTTTACTTCATCAGAGCGGCGATCTTATCGGCGTAATCCAGAATATCGATCCCCTTGGTAAAGCTCAGGCAGGTGCCGGAGGGGAACTGAGTCTTGCTGATCCAGTGCTGGGGGATGCTGCCGGCTCCGTAGCGGGCGCCCAGAACCGCGCCGGCCACCGCGCCGATGGTATCCGCATCCCGGCCGAAGTTGCAGGCCAGCAGAAGTCCGCTCTTGAAGTTCTCGTGGCGCAGCTTCAGGCAGCCGAATACCTCGGGCAGCGCCTCGCAGACGGTGGAGCGGTGAGTGGAGAACAGGTCGTTGTGCAGGGGCATCCAGGCCTGGGCGATGTCACCCTGGGCACGTTCTACGATGTCCGCAGCCCGCTTCAGGGTCTCCTCAAACCAGGAATCCTTGGGAGCGCAGCTCATAACGCCATCCCAGATCTCGTCCATGGTAGCGTCCACCATGGCCAGGGAGACGGCCACGGCCACGGCCTGGGCGCCCCACACGCCCTCCTCGCTGTGGCTGACCTCGGCGTCCACCTGGGCCAGATACTTGGCCTTCTCGGGGTCACCGGCGCAGTAAATGCCGATGGGGCCGCTGCGCATGGCAGCTCCGTCGCTCTGGTGATAGGGGTTGAAGCGGCCGGAGTGAGGAGGACGGATCCCGCGGCGCAGGTTGTTGCAGGCCTCCACTTCGCTGACGCCGCCGCGTCTGAGCTCATCCTCAGTCGCGACGTTTTCCAGCCAGGCATTTACCACGTCCTGAGAGGTGAAATCTCCGCCGGCTTCGATGATGGTCTTGGCCACCATGAGAGCAAATTCCGTGTCGTCCGTGCTCCAGGAGTCACCCTTGTGGAAGTCGGTGATAAATCCATAATCCCGCTGATTGTCGGGGGTGCGGGCGGCGTCGCCGAAGGAGTCGCCGATGGCCAGTCCGCACAGGGCGCCCCGGGTCTTGTCGATCAGCAGTTCACGGTTAGAAAGCAGTTCCTGTCTTGTTAACATATCCGTTCTCCTTTTCGTGTCATAGGTGATGCAGGGCGCGGCAAGACGCCCTGCATCATTGGGTTAGGGGTGATTTGATTACTTCAGGACCGAGTTGGCGTAGTCAGTCACAGCCTGACCGCCCATCTCATAGAAGGAGGCCACAAAGGCATCCCAGTCGGCGTCAGTCTTGTTGCCGATGATGTAGTCGGCATAGAACTCAGAGACCACGTTCTGGGCAGCGTCCCAGGAGACGGTCAGGTCGCTGGAGATGGCGAAGTCGTTGTCCAGGGACATGTACTCGTTGACCATGTCCAGAGAGGACTGGGCCACGTCGGAGTAGTAGGGCTTGCTGAGGACGGACTCGTCAAAGTTGTTCAGAGTGTTGAACATGGGGACATACCAGGTGTTGGTGATGGTGATCTTACCATCCTCGCCCACTTCGTAGTTGTTGCCCTCGGTGCCCAGGATCTCCACAAAGCGGCCCTCGGGGCTGCACATGAAGTCCAGAACCTGGAAGGCCAGATCCTGATGCTCGGACAGGGCGGAGATGGCCATGCCGCGGGTCTCCTTGGCCACGGAGAAGGGGGTGTAGCCCTGGGCATCGCCCTTGGCGGGAGGCAAAACGGTCAGGCTGGCGCTCTCGCCGTTGGCGGCTACCTGGTTGTTGTTGTAGACGTCGATGACGGCGCCCTGCGTGCCGGAGACGATGGCGGTCTGGCCGCTGTAGAACTTGTTCTCCTTGGTCTCCCAGGTGTCGGTCAGGTAGTCGTTGTCCAGGATGCCCTCCTTATAGAGCTGGGCATAGAACTGCAGCTTCTCCTTGGCCTGATCGGAAACAGGGGCGTAGATGTAGGAGCCGTCTTCCTGCTTAAGCCAGGTGGAAGTCAGACCGAAGGCCTGGTCAAAGGTGTTGTTGATCTCGGACAGATCGCCGGGAACGGTCCAAACGGCCTCATAGCCCTTGGCCTTGAGCTCCTGGAAGAGCTTGTGGTAGTTGTCGATGGTGGGGTTGGCCAGGAACTCGTCCTTGATGCTCAGAGAGTCCAGCACATCGCTGCGCATGACGGGAACCTTGACAGAGGCGGGGGTGAGGTAGACCAGGTAGGGGTAGTTCTCCAGACGCTGGAGCTGGTACTCCTCCATGGCGTCCTTCATGTAGACGGAATTCTCCACGTAATCGGTCATGTCCACCAGGATCTTCTGGGTGAGGGCGAACTCCTCGTCGCCGCCCTGGAACCAGATGAGGTCGGGGATGTTGCCGCCGCTGAGCATCAGGCCCAGGTTGGTGGAATAGGAGCCGGACTGCATGGCCACCAGTTCCACCTGAGCGCCGATGCCAGCCTTCAGCAGCTCCTCGTTGAGCAGCTTGATCCAGTCGGCATCCGCCTTGTTTTCCGGAGAGTGGTCCTTGATGACCATGGTGAGGGTGACGGGATTTTCCACATCGCCCAGGGCCAGGGGCTTGTTGGGGTCGACGTTCTGGCTGGTGCTGCTGGAGGTGTTGTTTCCAGAACCGGTGGTATTGCTCTGAGGCAGACAACCAGACATGGGGAGCATCAGAGCCAGTGCAAGTGCCGCGGACAGGATGCGCTTTTTCATTTTTTCTTCCTCCTATTTTTCATTATTCCTTTACTCCGCCCTGCATGACCCCGCTGGTGTAGTGCTTCAGGATGAAGGGATACATGCACAGGATGGGAAGGATAACGACAACGATGGTTGCGCTTTTCAGAGAGGTCATATTGACGCCGGTGAGGTCAATGTTGCCCAGAGAGGCCAGGACGGTGGAGTCGCCCTCCACCACGAACCGCCGCAGGAACACCTGAAGAACGGTGTTCTTGTTGCTGGTAAGGAACACGCTGCTGCGGAAGAATTCATTCCAGCGGGCCACCGCGTAGAACATGCCCACGGTCATAATGGGGATCTTGTTCATGGGCAGGAAGACCTTGAAGAGAATGTTCAGGTGTCCTGCGCCGTCAATGGCAGCGGCCTCCAGGATGGCTTCGGGGGTGTCGGAGAAGAATCGCATCAACAAAATGAGGTTGTACACCGTGACCGTGTTATACAGGACCATGGACCACAGGTTGTCCATCAGTCCCAACCCCTTGATGACGAAATATTCCTGGATGATGCCCGGCTCAAAGATCATCATCATGATGAAAAAGGCCATAAACAGCTTTTTTCCGGGGAGAACGGGGCGGGTCATGGCGTAGGCGGCCATGGAAGTGACCACCACGTTGAGGGCCACACCCACCACGGTGATGAACACGCTGTTGAGCAGAGCACGCCAAATGGCGGGGTTGGAGAAAATGATTTCGTAGTTGATCAGGGAGAAACCAGCGGGAATGATCTGCCAGCCCGGCATTCCGGCCACCTTGGCGGGATCGGAGAAGGATTTTGCCACCAGGTTGAGCATGGGGACCAGAACCACGAGCAAGACAAAGACCATGATTCCGTTGATGCACACGGAGGAAATCTGCGGCAGTTTGAATTTTTTCTTCTGTGTCAGCATCACCAGGCCCCCTTTCCGGTCAGTTTTTTGGCGGTGAAGTGGGTGATAAGGATCAGACCCAGGCTGATCACGCTCTTGAACAGGGAGGCCGCGGTAGCGAAGGAGTACTGGGTTCCCTGCAGGCCGATGCGGTAAGCGTAGGTATCGATGACATCCACACGACTTAGCACTGCGTCATTCTGGAAGTTCAGGATCTGATCGTAGCCCACGTTCAGCACCACGCCCACATTGACGATGAGCACGGTGATGATGGGAGCAATCAGCGCGGGCAGAATGATGTTGCGGATGATCTGCCAGCGGTTGGCGCCGTCCAGCCGGGCGGCCTCGTACAAGTCGGGGCTGATGGCCAGGATGGCGGAGAGATAGATGATGGAGTCCCAGCCCACACTTCGCCACATCTCCGAGGCTACCAGCACGCCGATGATGGTGTCTTTGTTGGTCAGCAGATTGGTTCGAGTACCGCCCATGGCATCCCACAGATCCATGACCACGCCGTTCATGGCCAAAAATTCAAACCAGATGCCGGCGATGACGACCCAGGAGAGGAAGTGGGGCAGATAAGAGACCACCTGGGTGATTTTCTTCAGCTTGCCGCTTTTCATCTGGCTGAGCAGGATGGCAAACATGACAGGGAACGGAGTGATGATAATCAGTTTGGTAAAGCTGATCACCAGAGTGTTCTTCATGATCTGCCAGAAAGCGGGGGTGGAGAAAAGCTCCTTGAAGTGCTTGAGACCCACAAACTCGTGAGGACCTACGATGCGGTAGTCATAGAAGGCCAGGGCCATGCCCAGGATAGCCTGCAGCTTGAAGACCACAAAGTAGATCAGGGCGGGGGCCAGCATTAAGTACAGTACCCGGCTGCGCTTGATGTTCAGCAGGGTGGAATGGACGGCCAGAGAGCGAGCTTCTTTTCGTTTCATACATCCGCCCCCTTATTGTACCTGGATCTCCATCATGGCCAGCGGCGCATGCTGCTGAGCGCCGTAGACATCCCGGTCACCTACCGTTCCAGAAGAAATTGCCCGGTCAAATGTAATTTTGAAGCCGAGAGCGGTGTCAAAAAACACAAATTCGCAGATGCGGTCCACCGACATGTGGTAGCACTGGGCCACGCGCTCGGGCGTGATCTGGCCGCTGTTTTTGATCTGCTGATAGAGAGCCTCGTCGTCAAAAATGACATCCAGAGTGGTCTGGAAGGGTCCGCTGTTTTTGGAGCGGATCACCTGGGCCAAATCATACAATTTCGCGCTTTTCATAAGTCCTCCAATCCAGACGCTCCACCGGGAACAACCCGCAAATCTCTTCCGGGTCCAGATCCATCAGGTGGTAGACACTAAACTCATAGACAGGGCCAAAGGAAACATCGCTGGGGGCAAAGGGGAAAGCCAGGTTTCCTGCGGTGGACTTTCTTCCCTCGTATCCGAAGTGAAGAATGGTAGAACGCAGGGTGGCGCAGAGCATATCGGCCATCTCCTGCGTCTTGGCGACCACCTCAAAGAGCAGGCCCACTTCGTGGGGCAGCGTTTGAACCGGCTCCAGGTCTCCCAGTACGCCGTTGATGCCGTAGTTGAAGAAGTTGATCTGATAATCTTCCTGGCTGACGTCGCTGTAATAGCGTGCCACCTGCTCCACGGCTTCGTTTTCGATCTGGGGGAGCTGCTGGATCATCAGAGGATCCCGCACGCCTGCGATCACAAAGGTGCGGTAGGCGGCCTGGCGGGCGCCCTCCAGCTTGACCTGGTACACCGGAGCGGGCAGGCAGCGGCTATTTTCCACCCGGACACTGCGGTCGGTCAGCTGCAGGAACCGGCACTGCTCCAGATTCATGACCACGCCGGGACCGTGGAGGATGTAGGGGTGCTCTTTTTCGTAAAACGTATGGGCAGCCACCGAGAGCTTGGTGCACCGGCGCTGGTCGGAGAGAGGCTCCACCACAAAGCCCTCTTTGTCCACGGTGCCCATCATGCAGTCCTTAGTGGTGCCGGGCACGGCGCACAAAGCGGCGCACTCCAAAATTTTTCCCATGTGATAGCCGTAGTCCAGAGAGAAGCCGTAGTAGGCGGTGACCGCAGCGAAGGGGCTGGGATCGTAGGCACGGCCGCACACCACCAGTTTTGCTCCGCCCTGCAGGGCCTTTAAGATAGGCTCATGTCCCATCTGGGCCACAATGGCGTTGGTCTCATCCAGGCGCTGGTCGGTGAGGGGTTTGACGGTGTTGCCCAGGGGGTGGACCTTCCCCTGCTCCAGCTTGCTGCGCACCAGGTCCTTGTCGATATCGCCCCAGACCACGGCGGTATCCAGGTCCTGCAGGTTGTGCTTTTGGATGATGTCATAAATGACATTGAGCGTGCGCTCCACATGGATCTTTCCGCCCGCGCCTCCGGCAGAGCCGATCACCATGGGGATGCCCAGGCGGTATCCGTGAGTGATAATCAGCTCCAGATCTTTGAACATGGCCGTGTTACTGACAATTGCCACGCCTTTTCCCAGCTTGTGGGGTCCGGCGTCGGTACTTCCGGCATCCACGACGATAGCATCCGGCTTTTGCTCGATTCCCCTCAAAAAGGACTCTTTGGGGAAGCCATACCCCAAAATGCCGCAGGGGGCGAGAATCTTCATCTGCTCCATATCGCTTGCACTTTCCCTCCTTGGTTTAACTTTCATCAGCATATCACAGTTTTTACAAAAGTCAACAATTTTTTGTATGAAAAGCATAGTATAATATTTTACGAAATTTATTTCGTTTAATAATAATTACAAAAACGCTCTATTTCTGCATTGACAAAATACAAGAAATAACGTAAAGTCATAATATAGAAAATTTCGTCTGATCCAAATTTTCCTTGCGCTTTCCCGGTTTTTCCAGATCAGCACGCAGGGTTTCCCGCGGCGGTCGAATCTTAAGTTACAGGATGATTTTTTTATGACAATCAAGGATGTTGCGCAAGAGGCTGGCGTATCGGTCTCTACCGTTTCCAAAATTATCAACAATAAAGCCGATAACATCAGTCCAGCCACCATTGACCGTGTATTGGAGATTGCCAAAAAGAACCACTATGTTCCATATAGCAAGATCAAAAGCGCGCTGAACAGCAAGGGCTTTACTCTGGCTGTTATGCTGCGCAACGTGTCCGCATCCTCAACCCTTCTCAAGGGGATCATTGCGGGTGCAAAAGACCGGGGATATTCCGTTCTCGTGTTTGACAGCGCCCTGTCCCAGTCCCAGGAGGCATCCAACTTTCAGAATCTCACCCGCCACCATGTGGACGGCCTTTTGTGGGAGCCGGTCATCTACCACACGGATGCCGTAGAGCAGCAGCTGCAGGAACAGCACATCTGCTATCAGATTTTCAACGGGGCGATCCCCGACTGGTATCACGACCAGTTCTGTCAGCTGGGACAGATCATGACTCAGCAGCTGGTGGATCTATCCCACCGGACCATTGCCTTTGTGACTCAGCCCAGCAGCACTTTTTCTGCGCCTTTGTGTATGGGCTATGAGCAGTGTCTGTATCAAAACCGGATCCCTCACGATCCCAACCTGATCCTCCCGCCGGACAGCTCCTTTCCGGAATTGGTGGCCTCCGGCGTAAGTGCCTTTGCCTGTGTGACTCCCCAGTCTGCCCAGCATGTCATCAATGTGCTGAGCGCGGTGGGCTATACAGTGCCCAATGATGTATCCGTCATTGCTCTTGCAGATGACGTACCTACTCCCTCCCAACGGATTTCCCAGCAGGCGGTCCCCTTCGAGACATATGGACGCACGCTGGTGGAGGATCTGATCGCCCAGTGTGAGGATCAGAAGGCGGTTCCCAAGCCGGAGCGTCCTGCCCTGAGCCTGAACAGCTCCGTGACCCTGGACCGGGCTTTCCATGCCCGCAAGAAGCATGTCATTGTGTTGGGCAACATCAATGCGGATATTACGCTCAATGTTACCAGCCTGCCTCAGATCGGCAGCAGCGTAGTCAGTCATAATATGTCGGTCAATTTGGGCGGAAAGGGCGCAAACCAGGCTATGGGGGTAGCAAAGCTGGGGTGGACGGCCTGTTTGATCGCAAAGGTGGGAAATGACGCCGATGCCACTATGGCGCTGCAGGAACTGAACGGCGGCGGGGTCAATACCAGCGGAATCCGCCGGGATCTGGCCCATACCACCGGAAAGGCCTATATCCATGTCCAGGAAGACGGAGAGAGCATGCTTACCCTGGTGCCCGGCGCCAACCAGGCGGTCACGCCCGAGTACATTCGCTCCATGGCACCGATGTTTCAAAATGCGGGCTACTGCCTGCTCAATCCCGGACCGCCTACTGACTGTGTGCTCCAAGCGGCCAAATTGTCCAAAAAGTATCAGGCCAAGACAATTTTCAAACCGTCTGCCCGGGAAAAAATCTCCGCGGAGCTATACCAGCTCATTGATATCCTGGTTCCAAACCGCCATGCGGCCGCGGCGCTGGCTCCCTTCTCAAGCGTGGAGGAGCAGGCAGTTTATTTCCTGCAGCAGGGCGTAAAAAATGTAATCATCACGCTGGGGCATCGAGGATGCTATTTGCGCAATGCCGAGCAGGCAATTTGGTATGATGCGCCTCCCGTATCGGTGGTTGACACCACGGGAGCGGCCGATGCCTTTATCTCTGCTTTAGCGGTCTATTTGTTGGATGGACATGAATTGCCCGATGCGGTGGAGATCGCAAGCCATGCAGCGGGATTCTGTGTCACTAAGCAAGGGGTGATCCCTGCTCTGGTGGACCATGACTCTCTGGAGCAGTACCTGGGCACCCATCATAAGCAGCTGCGCTGCAGCCCGTCGCTGACTCTTTAAAGCAATATAAGCCAAAAGAAAAGGTGTGTCGCAAACAAGGGTTTACGACACACCTTTAGGTGAAAGGGAGGCTTAGTATGGAACCTGCAAAGATGACCTCGAACGGTCAAAGCACCATTCCCGTTGATGCGCTGCTGGAAGTACAAAAAGCCTTCCGGAGCACGGCGGATGAACTTGGGATCAAGGATGAGCAAGGTGTTGTAGACATGGTAAAAGAGATTCGTGCAGAAAGGCGCGATGATTACCAAAGCGAATGATGTTGGATACGGCAGAGAAAAGGGTCTGCTGCAGAACAAAGCCGTTCTGCAGCAGACCCTTTTTTGAAGATTCAAATGATCGGAACCATACTGTTATCCGAGGAGGATGTACTCCACCCTTCCGTCCTTGTATTTTTTGATGATTCTGCCTGTTGTTTCATCCAGCATGGTTACATAGTCCATAGTTGGGTTGCCTTCGCGCTCCGCAACCGCTTTTTTGCAGGCGGCTTCAATTTCTGCCGCAGTCATATCAAAAAATCCCTTTTCCTGTTCACGGTCAATCATGGTTCTGCCCCGTTTCTCCTTCCCGCTGAATGGTCTCATTGATGGCGCGGTAGATGAAAGCGTTGGTGGACTCTCCCCTGGAGGCTGCGTGGGCTTGAATGCGCGCTTTTTCCCCTTTCGGGACGCGGAACATAATGCGTTCAACTTTCTCTTGTTCGTACTTTTTGATTGCTTTGGCCATAGATTTTGAATATGTCACAGTCTACACCCCGCAGATTAACACAATCCATACATAATTATATTATAAAAGAGAATATATGTCGTCATATATTTTCGACAAATGGATGCCCGGTTTTTCAGCTACATATACAATTGATATATGACGTCATATATACTATAATTTGTATGAAAACAAAATAGCGGCAGTTTAGAAGGGCGGCAACCCATCTAAACCTGCGCAGGTGCTTGCCCACCTACACAACGGACTGCGTCCGCACCGCAGGGTTAGTATACCCTTTTTTCCCCCTCTGCGCAAGGGAAACCCCAGGTGCGGCAGGGTTTTCATACCTTTTTTCCACCGTGTAGGCCTATGCCCTGCACGGTGTTTTGTTTTCCGAACATGCGGCCATGCGGCCCTGAAAGGAATGAAATGTATGTGTACCCTGAAAACCTTCCCCATTGAAAACACTCCCAATGGCCGGGAGCTGTGGCAGTCCATCTCCGGAAACTTCGACCGCTTTTCCGAAATCATCTGTGAATTTGTGGACAACGCCCTGTCCAACTTCCGTAAATACGCCCTGGATCCCCAGACCAGCCGGAAGGTGCGCATTGTACTGCGGGAGCAGGAGAGCTGGGTGGATGTGGACGTCATCGACACCGGTACCGGCATCCGCAACATCCACGCCGCCCTCACCCTGGGCAGCCATTGCGGGGCGGAATCTCCGCTGAATGAGCATGGAATGGGGCTCAAACACGCCCTGGCCAGTGTGGACGACGAGGGGTGTGTCTGGAGCATCCAAACCCGCACCCCGGAGGACAACGAGCTGGATCAGCACCTGCTGGTAGAGGGGCCCTACGGATTGGAGGAAGCCCCCATGATGGGACAGTACCGGGCGGGCTGGGGCAAGCTCATCCGCCCTACCGGGACGGCGATCTCCTTCCGCTGCACCCGCCGGCGGTTTGAGACCTTGCGCCCGGTGGGCGACCGGGCGGAAAAGAGCTTTGACACCCTGGTAGAGATCCTGGTGGAGGAGCTGGCCTATACCTATGCTCAGGTGCTCCAGCGGGGCGAGATGACGCTGGAGGTGGACGGAGGAAAGCAGACCTGTGTGGTACGCCCCCTCTTCCCTATCTGGGATAAAGACGGAACCCAGGAGATCCCGGCCGTCACCTGTGACCTGGGGGGCGGTCCGGTGGAGCTGGTGTGCCGCTACGGCTTGATCCGGGGCAGAAAGGAGACCTTTTTGTATTATAAAGGCAATATGGAGTCCAGCGGCGTAGAGATCCGCTGCAACGGGCGGGTGGTCCAGCGGGGCTTGTTCCGGCGGATTTGGAACGGCCGGGTCCACCCCAGCCGCAACCACTTCCTGGTACAGGTGGACCTGCGGGCCAAGGACGGGACGGCTCTGCCCGCCACCAAACCAACCAAAACCGGATTTTGGGATGGCGACCCCAGGCTGGAGGCTCTGTTCGCCTGGATCCGCAGCAATGTGCCTCTGCCCGCCAAGGAGGAGCCGGTGGAAAAGCGGCTGGTGCGGGTGCTGGCACAAAATAAGGCGGTAGAGGACGGGGTACTGCGGGTGGCCCAGGAGGAGGACACCTACCGTTCCCTGAATCTGGGCACCAAGATGGATCTGTTTGTGAGCTATCGGGACAGAACTGTGGTTTATGAGGCGAAAAAGGCGGGCTCCCGGGCGCTGGATGTGTACCAGCTGCGGATGTACTGGGACGGCTGTGCCCTGGATGGGCGGCCCATTACCCAGGGAATGCTGATCGCCCGGCGCCACTGTCCGGAGGTGGAGGCGCTGGTGGAAAAGATGAACTCCTTCACCGACCCCACCGGCCGCCCCTATCAGTTTTGTCTGACCACCTGGGAGGAAGAAGGCATTGATCCCTGTGCGGTATAAGAATACGCCGGGAAGGCTTGAGCCTCCCCGGCTGCGGAAGGAGGTACTTTTGTGAACAAGAAGTCCATGACCTTGCAGGCCTGGTCCCGTCAGTGGCTGGAGCTCTATGTCAAGCCGGTGGCCAAGCCCAGCGGGTATGAACACTACCGGGACAACCTGGAGAAGTATATCCTTCCCTGCCTGGGCCGCTGCTCCCTGGAGCGGCTGACCACCCCGGTGGTGCAGGCGTTTTTGAACCAGATGGGAGAGTGCGGCAACCTGCGTACCGGCGGGCCGCTCAGCAGTAAGAGCGTGAAAAACATCCGGGTGGTGCTGGATGTGTGCTGCAAGCGGGCGGTAGCCGACGGACATATGAAGGAAAACCCGGTGCCCGCCACCGTGTGCCGCCGCTGTCCCTCCCGGACGGTGGAGGTGCTCTCCGATGAACAGCAGAAGGTGCTGGAGGGCTGGCTGTTCCAAAATCTTACACTGTACAGCGCCGGGATCCTGCTGGCGCTGTACAGTGGGATGCGCCTGGGGGAGTGCTGCGCTTTGCGGTGGAGCTGTTACGACCCCGCCCGGGGAGAGCTGCACATCCGGGAGACGGTGCGGCGGGTGACGGAGGATTCTGCCCGGCCCAAGGGAAAGAAAACCCGCCTGGTCTATTCAGAACCGAAAACTAACTCCTCCCGCCGGACCCTGGCTTTGCCCGATGTGCTGCTGGATCTTCTGGATTTTCAGTACCGGCGCTTTACCGATACCTTCGGACGGGCTCCGGCCAAAGAGGACTTTATCCTCTATAACGCTAAGGGCGGGGCCATGGACCCGGACAATCTGAGCCATTACTTTGGGGACGTGCTGGCCGGACTGGGGCTGCCCCATGTGAAATACCACGCTATGCGCCACACCTTCGCCACCCGGGCCATTGAGAACGGTGTGGATGTGGCCACCGTTTCCGGGCTGCTGGGCCATGCGGACGTGACCACCACCACGCACTACTATGTCCATCCCCGTCAGGAGGCCATGCGCCGGGCCATGCAGTCCGTTGCCCCGGTGGCCCGCCTGTCCCTGCCGGTCGTGGGCGGGGTTCCCAGGCCTGAGGCGGACCCGGCCCAGGAGCCTGTTACCGCACCCCGTGTATGCCGGAGAAAGAAGTGGAAGGAGCCGGGCGGGGTCCATGCCGGATAGAGATCAAGTAAGAGGGCAAGAAAAAACATGGTTTGGAAAGGAGCGAGCACATGGGAACATTTCTGGGTTACTTTGGGGATCAGACGATTCTAGAGGACAAACGGGAGGAATTCACCCGGCGGGTCCTGACGATTCTGGACCAGGGCGGGATGCTGGATCTGGAGGATGTCAGCCTGTTTGGAAAACGGGTTTGGTTGTTAAAGCCGCCCCAGGCATTGCCGGGGAAGGATGCCGTCCTGTTTTGCCACAACTACTTTGAACAGGATACCTGGGAGACCGGGAGCTATGATCAAACCTCCTGCAGCTTCCATACCAACAAAGTGGGCTGGCGCCAGTTTAATCTGGTCTGCTCCGCCGTGTATGTACTTTATGAGTTTTATACAGACTCCTTCGGCATTGCCAGCGAGGACGCCCATGTCTACGACGCCCGGGAGACCATCGGCTGGCTCAACTACCTGTTTCAAAGCCGCTATGACAACCGCCGGGCCAGCAACCCGTGGCGCGTCTACCAGCTACTGCCAGACTACCGGCGGGATGATGATCCTCTGACCCAGCTCGCTGACGGTTCGCCCATGGATCCCGTGGGGATGCTCATCTATCTGACCGTCACCCGCAAAGCCAACCAGGAGGCCTTGTGGGAGAGTACGGAGTCGGCTTCGGGGGCACCCCATAACATCCTGGACTGCATCAGCAGGGCGGAACGGGCGCTGGCAGAGTTCACTGCGGGGGATGAGGAGCCGGATCGGAAAAAGCTGGAGCAGCTGACAGCTGCCCTCAAAAACCGGGATATGGAACGGCTTCCGGAAGGAGCGCCGCAGTGCTTCGCGGTCATGGCCGCCATGCTTCCGGTGGAGATCACGGCAAAACTGCTTGCCGACGCCTTTGCCCAGGATTTTTGGGCCTTGCTGGAGGAGCTGCGCTCCTTTGGTTGGGATGGAGGCGACTGCTGGAACTTTGGGAATCTCCCGCCAGCGGAACCGGTTGTCCCCGTGGACACCACCACGTTCCTGCGCTGCTCAGATGACGACCGCGCCTGGTGGTGGCGGCCGGACGGGGATGTCCACTTTTCCGAGGAGATGAATGCCTGGCTGGCCCAATGCCGCGCTGCGTTGGAGACTCTAGCCCGGGAAGAGCCCCCGATGCGTGGCAGCGAGCTGCTGGAACTGCTGATCGGGACGCTGGACCGCATTCAGCGGAGGACCCCCTCTGTCTTTGCGTTCCGGGAGATGTTTTATGACTTTGCGTCCCATTCTGAGTCGCCCATGGCGGGGGCCGCAGTCCGATACCTGGAGCAGTTGGCAGAACAAGAGGACGCTGCCGTTTCCCTGCGGCGGTATCTGGCGGTTCTGGGTAATCTGACGCTGCGTGAGAGGGTGTTTGGGTTCTGACGGTGCCGGTCAGGGGCTAATTTGACCTGATTTCGAACAGATGGTATAATAATATATATTTAAAGAAGTGTCTTATCTGTATAGGTAAGGCACTTTTTTATTTTTACAAAAAGGAGGTCCCAAAATGAGCAGACCAAAGATATATCAGGCTGGAACCGTGTCCACTTGGTGCGGACTCGTCTATCGGGTGGCCCAGCCTTGTGAGATTAAAGACGGGCGATGGAAAACGACCCTGTATTTGTTGGGGCCGAACCGAAAGCCCTTGCAGAAAGGAGGGGTCACGCTGTGCAGCAAAAAGGGGGAGGGAGCGCAGGACTTGATTGTTCGGACGGAGCGGGAAATCCAACGCATAGCCATAGAGCACGCGGATGTGATCCTTGACGCTGTCCGGAGTGGCACCTGGCCGGACGTGACTCTGAAGACTTACGCCGCCCTGCGCCGTGGAGTGATCCAGAGTTATAACAAATGGGCCGGCAAGGCGGAGAACTATTGGTGCCACTGGGAGGAGAGACTGTGCCCAGCGGTGGGAGGTGTGGAGCTGCTCCAGTGCGGCGATCCCTCCGCGGTGGAGGAAAAGATGGAGCAGCTGACCCACCGCAAGCGGAGCAAGCGAGGCTATACGGATACAGAGCGGGTGGATTGGATCATCCTGGGAGATATATTGGAGTGTGCGTGCCGCGCAGATGGGCTGCTGCCCGACAACCCCCTGCGGGCACAGGCCCGTAAATGCCGGGAGCGGCTGTCCACCGTTGCCAGCCGGGGACTGGCCAGGAGAGATTTGACAGAAAATGAGGTGGCGGCCTTGTTGGATACGTGCCTGTCCCACCCAGACGAGGCCGCCTGTGACGCTATGATCCTGCAACTCCTGACAGGGCTGACGGTCCCGGAGCTGTGCGGACTCACGGTGGGTGACTGGCAGCGGGGCAGAGCGGTCTCGTGGATCGAAGTGACAAAGGCGTATAAACAGGTTCGTGGGCAGAAGCCCGTTATGACCAAGCTGCTGGATGACGCAAACAGCTACCGCAAGGTGGTGTGTACTGGAGAAATAGAACAAGTACTGCACCGGCTGGTCGCCAGATGCAAGAGACAGTCCCGGGCAGACCGCGGCGCCCCGCTGATTGCGGCTGCGGACGGCACACGTCTGTCACCGCAACAATACAAGGCGGCGGTGCGGGATGTGCTGGACAAGATCATCCGGGATGGCGCCCGGCTGTCCTTTGTGGAGCGGGGTGGTATCTTGCGGGGGGAAAACCGGCCGACTATGGCTCACACGGACCTGCTGCGCAACACCGCGGACTACTACTTACGCGCGGTATGCCGCTGCAATGACGCGGAGCGGGCTACCATCCTGGGGCTCCATCAGGAGCATACGGTTGGGGCTGTCTATGTGGACTGGGGAAATGAGCAGGTCCTGTTGCAGTTGCAGGGTAAACTGGCGCGCTGGCACAGCCGCATCCTGCACACAACAGAAGAGATACAGCTGGGGCAGAGTGGGTGTCAGCTGCTGATCAGGGCGCAGCCGGAATCTCACCTTACGGTTTGCTCACGCCACGGTGTCATCGGTACAATTAAGAAAAGGGAGGAACTGTAATGGCCAATAGATTGAATCAGAAACTCCGGAAGCCGGCTCAGGACAAAACCGCGCCGGTCAATTATGACCCGCTACATCCCGCCAGCCTTAGGCTGCCCCAGCAGACGGCGGATAGCCGGCCAACCGTCGCTGCGGTCTACCGGATGCTCTGGCCCAAGCTGCGGGAGGAGCGAAAGTTGGCGCGCTCGACCGCCAGACAGTATGACCGTGTAATGGCCCAAAAAGTCCTGCCGCAGATGCCGCTGGATGTGGCTTTTGCAGATTTGGATGAAGATGAGTTTTTGGCGTTTTGGGATCATTTATGCGGCTCGGGTCTGTCTCAGAGCCATCTGCAGATTGCGTCTGTCGTGATCCGGACGATCATGGAGCTGGCGTATGATCAGGGGCTGACCCAGACCACGCTGTGGGGGCTGCCCCAATATCGGATTCTGCCCGAGGATGGAGCGCCTCTTGAGGTGTTGCCCTGTGAGGATCCGGAGGAAGAGGGAGCGCGCCTGGCCGATTTGGCCGTGCGTACGCCCCGGTCTATCTCTCTGGATGTGGAGTTTGCACTGGCGGCAGGGATGATTGACAACTGTTGCGAGCATGGGGAGCTGATAGCTGGTTTGCTCATGCTCTGCTTGGGAGTGCGTACCAGCGAGGCTACCGGATTTTCATACAAACATCTGGTGGAGGTCCGTCCGGGGTACTGGGCGCTGGTGCGCTATGAGGTCAGCAACAAGGATGCCCGCACGACCCAGGCAGGAGGAAAGACCAGCAACGCCTTCCGCCTACTGCCCGTTCCCCACTTTCTGACGGAGATTCTGATGGATCGAAAGCGGAAGCTTTTGAAGAAGTTTCCGCCGGAGGTGGTGGAGAATCTGCCTCTGGCCTGCAAGGGCACGGACGTTGCTTGCCGATGTACACAAAAGGAGACAAACGAGGCAATGAAAAACCTGTATCGGCTGGCAGGGGTGGCGGAAGACCTGATGCGTACAGCCTATCAGGAGATGCGGGCAGATCCGGACCTGGCGGAGGATTGCGAAGGCCGGGCCACCGCTTACCTGTGCCGGCACCAGTTTGCCACGGCCATGGTGTACTGCGGGCTTACACCGGGGGAAATCTATACCGTGATGGGCCATGCCGAGGAGGATGAGTCGGTGCACAAGTCAGATTTTGCGAATCCGGACGCATTTTGTGCCCTGGCAGACAAGATGAGCCGGCGGCCGCTGGTCCAGCTTTTTGATCACCATACCGCCTGCCGTACCTATTCCTGTGAGGATCAACCGATTTCGGTGCGTGCGGACGGGGATGTAGATCTGTATTTTCCTAAGGAAGCGGTTCCTTTCTATATTCTGCTGGTGATCAACCTGCTGCTGATTACTTATGTCCCTGTGTTCTCCACCGGCATTCTGTCTCTGCTGGGCGGTAACTGATTAACCTGTTCCGGGCGTGGCGGGCTGTCCGCCATGCCCGGCTGTGTACATCGTTTGAGGTGAATCGATTATGGAAAAGCTTAACTATGAAGTGCTGAAAAAGTCCGGCTACCAGGGCTATATCCTGGAGAAGGCGCCCGAGAAGATCCTCCAGTTCGGCGAGGGCAACTTCCTGCGCGCCTTTGTGGACTACTGGTTTGATATGTCCAATGAGAAAGTGGGCTGGAACGGCAAGGCCGTTCTGGTGCAGCCCATCGCTCCCGGCCTGGCCAAGCTGATTAACGAGCAGGAGGGGCTTTACACCCTGTACCTCCGCGGCCGGGAAAACGGTGAGAAGGTGGACCGCAAGCGCGTCATCTCCTCCGTCAGCCGCTGCCTGAATCCCTATGAGAAGGCCGACTACGATGCCATGATGGAAGTAGCCGTCTCCGATGATCTGGAGTACATCGTCTCCAACACCACCGAGGCCGGCATCGTGTACGATCCCGCCTGCCAGAAGGGCGACTGTCCTCCCGCCTCCTTCCCCGCCAAGCTGACTCAGGTGCTCTACAAGCGCTGGCAGGCGGGCAAGAAGCCGCTGGTCATCCTCTCCTGCGAGCTCATTGACAACAACGGCAAGGAGCTGGAGAAGTGTGTGGGCCAGTATATTCAGCAGTGGGATCTGGAGAAGGAGTTTGCCGACTGGTGCGGCCAGTGCACCTTCTGCTCCACTCTGGTAGACCGCATTGTCCCCGGCCGTGTGAAGGATCCTGAGGAGGCAAAGCGCCTGGAAGAGGAAAACGGCTATCACGATGAGCTCATCGACGTGGGCGAGGTCTTTGGCGTTTGGAACATCGAAGGCCCCGAGTGGCTGGCCGATCAGCTGCCCTTCCGGAAGGCCGGTCTCAACTGCATTGTGGTGCCCGATGTTACTCCTTATAAAAAGCGCAAGGTCCGTATCCTCAACGGTGCCCACACCGGCTTTGTGCTGGGCGCTTATCTGGCTGGATTTGATATCGTCCGGGACTGCATGCACAATGAGAACGTCAAGGGATTTATGAACAAGATGCTCCACGAGGAGGTCATCCCCACCCTGCCCCTGGACAAGCAGGATCTGGAGAACTTTGCCTCTGCTGTGGAGGACCGCTTCAACAACCCCTTTGTGGACCACGAGCTCATGAGCATCTCCCTCAACTCCACCTCCAAGTGGAAGGCACGCAACATGCCCAGCTTCCAGGAATACATCCAGGAGAAGGGAGAGCTGCCTGTCTGCTTGACCATGAGCCTGGCCGCTTACATTGCTTTCTATTCCAACGACGTACAGGAGCTGACCGACAAGGGGCTGGTCTGCCGCCGTCCCAAGGGCAACACCTACACCGTCTCCGATGACCGGTGGGCTCTGGAGTTCTACTGGGATCACAAGGATGACAGCGCAGAGGATCTGGTCCATGCCGTGCTGACCAATCAGCAGATGTGGGATCAGGATCTGACCCAGATCGCCGGCCTGGAGCAGGCTGTTGTGGATGACCTGAAGCTCATCCGTACCCAGGGCGCGGAAGCTGCTTACGCCTCCTGCCTGTGAGAGGAGACGGACATGACAAAGCTGATCCGAATCACCCCCCGGGATAACGTGGCGGTGGCGCTGCACCCGGTCAGCAAGGGTGAGAAGCTGACTGTGGACGGCGTGACAGTGACCGCCCTGGAGAATATCCCCCAGGGACATAAGCTGGCCCTCTCACCCATCGTGGAGGGAGATGCCGTAGTGAAGTACGGCTATCCCATTGGTCACGCCACGGCCGGGGTGGAGACCGGCATGTGGGTCCACACCCACAACATGCGCACCAATCTCTCCGGCGAGGAGGAGTACACCTACCAGCCTGCCGTGCCGGAGGTCACCCCGGTCCCTGCCGAGACCTTCCAGGGCTACCGCCGCAAGGACGGCCGGGCCGCGGTCCGCAATGAGATCTGGATCATCCCCACTGTGGGCTGCGTCAACGATGTGGCCAAGAAGCTGGTGGCCGACAACCAGGACCTGGTAAGCGGCAGCATTGATGGCCTGTATGCCTTCCCCCACCCCTATGGGTGCAGCCAGACTGGCGCCGATCATGCCCAGACCCGCAAGCTGCTGGCCGCCTTGGCCCGCCACCCCAACGCCGGCGCCGTCCTGGTGCTGAGCCTGGGCTGCGAGAACCTCCAGCACGACCAGTTTGTGGAGGAGCTTGGCCCCTATGATTCCGACCGGGTGAAGTTCCTCACCTGTCAGGAGGTGGAGGACGAGTTTGCCGCTGGGCGTCAGCTGCTGGAGCAGTGCGCCGCCTACGCCGGCCAGTTCCACCGGGAGCCCATTCCCGTCAGCGACCTGGTCATCGGCATGAAGTGCGGCGGCTCCGACGGCCTGTCCGGCGTCACTGCCAACCCCACTGTGGGTGCCTTCAGCGATATGATGATCGCCCGGGGCGGCAGCACGGTGCTCACCGAGGTGCCGGAGATGTTCGGCGCGGAGGGCATGCTGCTGAGTCGCTGCGTCAGCCGCGAGGCCTTTGATAAAGCGGCCCACATGCTCAACAGCTTCAAGGATTACTTCCTGAGCCACCATGAGACGGTGTACGAGAACCCCTCCCCCGGCAACAAGCAGGGCGGCATCACCACCCTGGAGGACAAGTCCTGCGGCTGTGTCCAAAAGGGAGGCACCGCCCCCATCTCTGACGTGATTGGCTATGGTGAAGCGGTGACGGCCCACGGCCTGAACATGCTCTATGGTCCGGGCAACGACCTGGTCTCGGCCACTGCCATGACCGCCGCCGGGGCGCACATTGTGCTCTTTACCACCGGCCGCGGCACCCCCTTCGGTGCCCCCGCCCCCACCATCAAGATCGCCAGCAACAGCCAGCTGGCCGCCAAGAAGTCGGGCTGGATCGACTTCGACGCCGGCCCGGTGGCCGACGGTGAGCCCATTCCCGATGCGGCCCAGCGCCTGTTTGATCTGGTGCTGCAGGTTGCATCCGGCAAGCAATCCAAAAGCGAGGAGTATGGGTTCCGGGAGATTGCCATCTTCAAAGATGGCGTTACCCTGTGATTTCCCTCTCATAACACTGTGGACCCGTCTCGGAAAGAAGACGGGTCCAAATTTTTGACCCAAAAAGCAGACTGCGCGGAGAGAAGCCGATGTTTTCTCCGCGCAGTTTTTCTTACCGCTTGATGTCGTAGTTCATATTCATCAGGTTGCGAATGGTGTCCACATCGTCGGTGATGTTGCCGTCGCCGTGGATGGTGTGCTTGATGGCGCTGCTGGCCACAGCGAAATTCAGGGTATCCATGGGGGAATAATGGTGCATCATGGCATAGATCAGTCCGCTGGCAAAGGCGTCGCCGCCCCCCACCCGGTCCAGAATGGTGAAGGTAAACAGGCGGCTTTCAAAGGTGTGGCCATCCAGCCACATGAAGGCCTTCAGACTGTTTTCGCTGCCGCTGTGGGCATAGCGTACATGGCGGGCGATACACTTGAGGTTGGGATAGCGCGCCACAAAGGCCTGGAAGATCATGTCCTGTTCCTCGTAGCTGGGGTGTAGTGGGACTCCGTCCTTCCAGTCCCCCTTACTGTGGTCCTTTTCGTCCCGCCACAGGTGGTAGGGCTCAATGCCCAGCAGGACATCCACATAGGGCAGACACTGGGTGCAGAAGTCCCGGGCCTCCTCCCAGCTCCACAGGGCGGAGCGGAAGTTGCCGTCAAAGCTGATCGTCATGCCTTTGTTCCGGGCGACCTTGAGGCAGTCTAGGACGAGCTGGGCACAGGAGGGGCTGAGTGCGGGGGTGATGCCGCTGAGATGGAGCCAGTCAAAGCCCTCCAGCAGTGCGTCCAGATCTACCTGGGAGAAATCGTATTCTGTGATAGCGCTGTGCTTGCGGTCATAGGTGACCTTACTGGAGCGGATGCCGTAGCCCGTCTCCAGGTAGTAGGTGCCCAGCCGGTGGGTGGGGGTCTCCTCCGGAGTAGAGAGAATCATAGGGGTGCAGTGGACGTCGTTGCTGCGCAGCATGCGCACTGCGCTTTTGCCCAGGCTGTTGTTGGGCACCACGCTGAAAAAGGTGGAGTCCACGCCAAGGTTGGCCAGAGAGAGGGCGATGTTGGCCTCGCTGCCGCCGTAGCTGGCTTCAAAGCCGGTGGACGCCCGGATCTTCTCATAGTTGGGCGGGGTCAGGCGGAGCATGATCTCACCGATGGTAATGAATTTGCAGGGACTGTCACTGTGTCGAAGCAAAGGATTGCTGTGTTCCATAGGTACCTCCGGAAGATTCATAAAAAATGGCCTTGGGGCCGGGCGTTTTACGCCCAGCCCCAAGGCAAGGATAAAAAGGAATGAAGGAGAAAGTCAAACAATCAAACTCAGCGCTGGATGCGGCCGGAACCGTCGCCGCTGGCCAGCTTCTCCACCTCAGCGACGGTGACCATGTTGTAGTCGCCCTCGATGGTGTGCTTCAGAGCGGAAGCGGCCACGGCAAACTCCACG
>ENA-OQNI01000363-OQNI01000363.1-human-gut-metagenome-genome-assembly--contig:-NODE-363-length-64356-cov-8.783774_pt1 | contig 64356 bp, 56 predicted proteins | sample MGYA00242627_ERZ504876 | MGnify/ENA primary metagenome ERZ504876 (study PRJEB26092, sample SAMD00036386) | human gut metagenome | host: Homo sapiens | study: EMG produced TPA metagenomics assembly of... | reverse complement strand
GATCACATCCCCATCTGCACCGCAGCCAAAGCAGTGGAACCGCTGGTCTACCTTCATGCTGGGGTTCTTATCATCGTGAAAGGGACAGCAGGCCATACCATTTCGTTTGACCTCGATCCCATAAAACGCTGCCACTTCTCTGGTGCTGACTGACAGCTTGACTGCTTCAAATACATTCTCTGCCATGTGCCTTTAACCGCTGGGCTTTCTCACAGGAGGCTGGTATCCGGCAGCTTTCGCACGCTCACTGGCAGCTTTGCGGCGTTCTGCGCTATATGGCTCCCTGACTGATACACACCGCTTGGGGACGGTAAAGTTATGGGCGTCCTTTCGGGTGATCTGGTCGGGGTGCTTTTTTGCCAGCAAATCCAGCTTCTCCATCAGACGGGGATCATGGGTATAGATCTCAGCCATTGGTTCTGCCTGATTATAGAGAAGAATGGTTTCCCGTTCCACTAAAGAGAGCTTCATCGGCTGCCTCCTTTCCGCTGATCAAATTCCAGCTTGAAGTTGGCGTACTGTCCATCGTCCTCCAAAACCACAGTGGCATCGTAGGTCTTGCCGGTTTTCTCCGAATATAGCCCCGTCACACGGACACGGCCATCGTTAAGCAGTGCAGACACCACAGCCTTGGTCGGCTGTTTTTTCTTGGCAGCCCACCATTTATTGTTTTTCCAGATTGCAAATCTGCATTCTTTGCTCTGACAGAAGAAGCCTTTTTGCAGTTCTGCAACTTCACCGCCGCAGCGAGGGCATTTGCCCACCACCTCACGGGGCGGAGTGAACAGGTACTCAGTTCCTTTGATGACCTGATAAGTTCCCACCAGATCTTTCAGCATGGTGCTGATCCCGTCCAAAAACTCCTCCGGGGCAAGCTGCCCGCGCTCGATCTCGCCCAGTCGGTACTCCCACTCGGCAGTCAGAAGCGGCGATTGCAGTTGTTCCGGCAGAACGGTGATCAGGGAAACTGCATCGTGGGAAGGGAGAATCTGCACCGTTTTCCTGCTCTTTTTTCGTTCCAGAAAACCGGCAGATACCAGCTTTTCCAAAATACCGGCACGGGTGGCCGGTGTCCCCAGACCTTTTCGCTCGGCATCCTCCGGCATATCCTCTTTTCCGGCAGTCTCCATCGCGGACAACAGAGTGTCCTCCGTAAAGTGCAGGGGCGGACTGCTTTTGCCTTCTTTGACGATTGCAGCAACAACCGAAAGGGTCTGTCCTTCGGTCAGCTCCGGCAGGGCTTTCTCTGCGCCCTCTTTTTTCGGCTCTGCATCCTTCATTTTGGCACGGTAGGCGTCCTCCAGTGCTTTCCATCCGTGGTGCTTCACCGTTTTTCCTTTGGCGGTAAACTCCCTACCGGCACACGCTGCAATCACAACGGTTTCCGAATAGATATGGGGCTGGGCCACGGCACACAGCAGACGCAGGGCCACCAGCTCCAGCACCGCTTTTTCTCCCGCAGGAAGGGCAGAAAGGTCTGCATCCTTGAGATTTCTGGTAGGGATTACTGCGTGGTGGTCGGTTACTTTCTTATCGTTGATGACCGTATGCGGATCACAGGTAATGGCGATCCCTTTGCGAAACGGCATAGCATTGGCAACCAGATTCACCAGCACCGGCAGGCTGTCTGCCATATCACCAGTCAGATAGCGGCTGTCAGTACGGGGATAGGTGCAGAGCTTCTTTTCATACAGGCTTTGCAGATAGTCCAGGGTCTGCTGGGCTGTAAATCCAAGCAGGCGGTTGGCATCTCTTTGCAGAGTAGTCAGGTCATAGAGGGCAGGCGGCTTTTCGGACTTTTCCTTGCACTCCACCTTTTTGATTGTGACATTTGCACCCTGACAGGCTTCTTTCAGCTGCTCAGCAGCAGCCTTATCCGCCATGCGCTCCCCGGATACGGTAAGACCGGGCAGCTCCAGCGCCACGGTATAAAAGGGAATCGGCTTAAAGGTGTCGATCTCAGCTTCTCGCTGAACAATAAGCGCCAGCGTCGGGGACATCACGCGCCCGATGTTGAGGGTTCGGTGATACAGCACGGAAAAAAGCCTTGTCGCATTGATCCCCACCAGCCAGTCGGCCTTGGCACGGCAGAGGGCAGCATCCCGAAGTCCGTCATAGTCCGCACCGGGGCGCAGGTTTGCAAAGCCTTCCCTTATGGCGGAGTCCTCCATCGAAGAAATCCAGAGCCTTTTCATCGGCTTCTTGCAACCTGCCAGCTCATAGACGCTACGGAAGATCAGCTCACCCTCGCGTCCGGCATCACAGGCATTTACCACTTCCGTCACCTCCGGGGCATTCATCAGCTTTTTGAGAATATCAAACTGCTTTTTCTTATCTTTTCCCACCACCATCTGCCAATGTTCCGGCAGGATAGGCAGATCATCATATCGCCACTTGGCATACTTTGGGTCATAGCTGTCTGCATCCGCAAGACCGGCCAGGTGGTCCACGCACCAGCTGACACGCCAGCCGTTGCCCTCCAGATACCCGTCCTTACGGACGGTTGCGCCGATCACAGCCGCCAAATTCTGGGCAACTGATGGTTTTTCGGCAATTACCAATTTATGTTGAGCCATGATGGTTCCTCCTCTCTTTGAGCCATCGGGACATTTCCCGGTGACAGATACCTACGCAGGGTCTTCCATAATTCCCGCAACCATAGCAGGGGTGGCTGTGGGGTAAAGAAGGAGGACGGGAAGTTTCCTTCCCGCCCTCCGGCCTGCGTGTCATCATGCGTTCATAGGGACTGTCTGTGAAACGGGTCATTTCACACTGTCCTCATCATCTTCTTCTGTGCTGCCCCCGTCAGCGTCCGGCTCGTCCGACTCCTCATCCTCGGTTTCCCATTCCTCGGAATCCTCCTCGCCATAATCATAATCGTCCAGACTGTCATTGCCCTTGGTCTTAGGCTTGTTCTTAACGAGCTTCAAGTATCCGCAGGCATCAGGTCAACGCCTTCTGCATGATGCAGAATACCTTCTCCGGGGCGTATAGGCTGATCCATCAGAATTTTGCCCATTGCATCCGACAGTGTAAATGGCAGCTTGTCTGGTTGCGGATTTCCCAAGCTGATTGTCAGGCTTCCTTGCGGGTCCCCGTCGATCAGAAGCACTTTCTTTCCGGCCTGTGCCAGACCTATTCCCAAGTTCGCACAGGTTGTTGTTTTGCCAACGCCGCCTTTCTGGTTGGCGATGGCGATGATTTGTGTGTTCATGACTTCACCTCATTTCTGATTGTTGCTGTTGTTTCTGGAAATAGAAAAAGCCGCCACTTCAAAATTAACAGTGAAGTGACGGCTCTTTCTATCGCCGGAATACGAGTTCCTGAAATGAAAAAAGCACCCAGCATTTATACTGTGTGCTACATCAAATTCATATTCAATTATTCAAATTAGCTCAAACTATGCCAAACTGCCACAGCCAAAAAACGAGGGGAAGGAGGGCTGAAAAGCACCCCAAAAATCGGCTCTCGGTTAACCACTTTGGGAACCACTTCCCCCTCTTTTTGCCCTCTTTTTAGCCAGTTAACCACTTGCGGACCACTAAAAATTGGATGAAATCGGCTCTCGTTTTGCCAAATTTGGTCAAACCATATCAGCCCGTTTAGATATAGCAAAAGCCCGGAAAATCTTGATTTTCCGGGCTTTTTGAACCATTTTGATATAGTCTGAGCAGTCGATTATCGCTTGCTGAACTGAGGCGCGCGACGAGCGGCTTTGAGGCCGTATTTCTTACGCTCCTTCATACGAGGATCGCGGGTGAGCAGACCGGCAGCCTTCAGGGCGGGACGGTACTCCTCGTTGGCCAGCAGCAGGGCGCGGGCCACACCGTGACGGATAGCGCCGGCCTGGCCGGTCACGCCGCCGCCGGTGACGGTAGCAACGATATCCATCTTGCCCAGGGTGTCGGTGGTAGCCAGGGGCTGACGGACCAGCAGCTTCAGGGTCTCCAGACCAAAGTACTCGTCGATGTCACGGCCGTTGATGGTGATGGAGCCGGTGCCGTTGGGGAACAGGTGAACACGGGCCACGGAGGACTTCCGACGGCCGGTGCCATAGAAATAGGGCTTCTTGCTCTGATACATGATCGTCTACCTCCTGATTACTGAGCGTCCCAGAGCTCGGGCTTCTGGGCAGCGTGCTCATGCTCGCCGCCGCGATAGATCTTCAGGCGGGTCAGGGCACTGTTGGACAGGGAGTTCTTGGGCAGCATACCCTTCACAGCCAGCTTCATGGCCAGCTCGGGGCGCTCGCTCATCAGGGTGCGGTACTTGACTTCCTTCAGACCGCCGACCCAGCCGGAGTGACGGCGATAGTACTTCTGATCCAGCTTCTTGCCGGTCAGCACGGCCTTGTCAGCGTTGATGACGATGACGAAGTCGCCGCAGTCGGCGTTGGGAGTGAACTCAGGCTTGTGCTTGCCCCGCAGCAGGGTGGCGGCGGCGGCAGCGGTCTTGCCCAGGGGCTTGTTCGCGGCGTCCAGGATATACCACTTACGCTCGATGTTCCCCTTGTTGGCCATAAAAGTGGACATAGGTGAAACCTCCATTTTCGTGTGCTTATGTTGAACCACGGTGTTTGGAATAAAATCTTGGGCTCCACTGTACAAGCGGAGCGTTTTGTATTATAGTATTTGGGCGGTCAAGTGTCAACGACTTTTTTGACCATTTTTTACTGAGTTTCAAAAATCTCTCGTATTCTCACGAAATCTCCTGATATCTCTTGATATCTCACGTTCAATTTTTAAATTGTTTTGCGGGAAATGTTGTGAAACGGGGCTGTTTTGCCCGGAAGGAGACAGAAATGAACCGTATTCTATCCCTGGTCCGACGCTGTGTGGAGGACTATGAGATGATCGCCCCCAATGACCGGGTGGCGGTGGGTGTTTCCGGGGGAAAGGACTCCCTGATGCTGCTTACCGCCCTGGCTAAGCTGCGGGAATTTTACCCCATTCCCTTCGAGGTGGAGGCCATCACCTTAGATATGGGCCACGCCGACGGCCGTCCGGGTATGGACTTTACCCCTGTGGCCCGCTACTGCCAGGAGCTGGGCGTTCCCTATACCCTGATTCCCAGCGAGATCCACCATATTATCTTTGATGTGCGCAAGGAGAAGAACCCCTGCTCCATGTGCGCCAAAATGCGCCGTGGCGCCCTGCACAACGCCATGAAGGAGCGGGGGATCACCAAGATCGCCCTGGGGCACCACTATGACGACGCGGTGGAGACTCTCTTTATGTCCCTTATCTTTGAAGGGCGCCTGTCCTGTTTCCAGCCGGTGACCTGGCTGGACCGCATGGGCATCACCCAGATCCGCCCCATGCTCTACTGCGGGGAGCAGATGGTGCGCCACACCGCTCAGCGGCTGGCCCTGCCTGTGGTGGAAAATCCCTGTCCCGCCAACGGCAACACCAAGCGCCAGGAGATCAAGGAGCTGATCTACGAGCTCAACGGCCGCTATCCGGGTTTGAAGTCCCGGGCCTTTGGGGCCATGCAGCGCCTGCCCCTGCCTGCCTGGGGTCCCGTGGAGCACCGCAGACGGCCTCTGCCCGAGGAACCGGAGGATTTTCAGTAAAAATGACCGAAGAAAATTCCCGTTTTTGCTGGAATCCATGAAAATAGGGTGCTATAATGTGACGGAACGTGGAACAATACTTTGATACAGCGCGGGGGTTCTCCCGCCTGAGAGGAGTCGAATTGATATGAGCGAAGAGACCGTTTACAGCGCCAATCCGGGCAAGCAGCTGATCCGTACCGTGGACGGAGTGGACTACCAGCGCATCCCCATCAAAACCCACCTCATCACCAAGGCGGACAAGATGGAGGACGTGGTGTGCCGCTATGCCAAGGAGCAGATGCAGCCCGGCGACATCCTGTTTATTTCCGAGAAGGCGGTGGCCTGCACCCAGAGCCGCGCCATCCCCATGGAGGACATCAAGCCCCGCAAGCTGGCCGTCACCCTCAGCCGCTACGTCACCAAGACCCCTGCCGGTATCGGCCTGGGCATCCCTGAGACCATGGAGATGGCTCTCCAGGAGTGCGGTACCCCCCGCATCCTGTTTGCCGCTTTCTGCAGTGTGATCGGTAAGATTTTGCGCCAGAAGGGCTGGTTCTACATCGTAGCCGGTCCTAAGGCCCGGGGCATTGACGGTCCCACCGAGGGCACCATCCCTCCCTATGACCACTACGTAGTCCTTACCCCTGACGACCCCATGGGCACCTCCAAGAAGCTGGCTGCCGCTCTGGGCCACCCGGTGGCCATTGTGGACATCAACGACCTGGGCGCCAACATCCTGGGCTTCTCCGAGAAGGAGCCCTCCATGGACCAGATCGCCAAGATCCTGGGGGACAACCCCCTGGGCCAGTCCAGCGAGTCTACCCCCATGGGCATCATTCGCAAAGCCTGATCAAGAGATCTCTTTTTCCCTGCCGCACCAGCGGCGGGGAATTTTTTTGCCTTCCGGGGGAATTTTAGTTCTAAAACGGCCATAATGGGCGTAGATTCAGGGGATGGAAAAGGGGTTGCAGGCGACTTTTTCTCTTTACTGTGTTAAAAATACACAAACACATTTGTCCATCAGACGCGGAAATTTGGCGGATGCGAAGAAAACTTCCAAAAGGAGGAAGAAAATAATTTTTAGACATTCAATAAAAGCATACAAAACATGAAAAAACAGAATATTAAAACCGGAAAAGCGGAGCAAAACCCTGAAATTTATGAAAATGCAAGATAAAATGAGTAAACTTGCAAAACAAAAAACCGGGTGCTATAATCTGGAACCACAAACAACCAAGCGCCGACGGGCCGGAAGGTGTGTTGGACGGCGTCGGTTTTCATTAAGGGAGGAATCACTATGGCGATCAAGAATGCATATCTGAACCGTGTATACCAGGACCTGGCTGGACGTTACGCCGATCAGAAGGAATTTCTGCAGGCAGTGCAGGAGGTCTTGACCTCGCTGGAGCCGGTGTTTGAGCGCCGCCCCGAGCTGGAGGAGATGGGCATTATTGAGCGCCTGGTGGAGCCGGAGCGCAGCCTGCTGTTCCGGGTGTCCTGGGTGGACGACCGGGGCAAGATCCAGGTCAACCGGGGCTACCGGGTGCAGTTCTCCACCTCCATTGGACCCTCCAAGGGCGGCCTGCGCTTCCACCCCAGCGTGAACCTGTCGGTCATCAAGTTCCTGGGCTTTGAGCAGATCTTCAAAAACTCCCTCACCGGCCTGCCCATGGGCGGCGGCAAGGGCGGCTCCGACTTTGATCCCAAGGGCAAGAGCAACAACGAGATCATGCGTTTCTGCCAGTCCTTTATGATCGAGCTGCAGCGCCATATCGGCCCCGATACCGACGTACCCGCCGGTGACATGGGCGTGGGCAGCCGGGAGATCGGCTATATGTTCGGCCAGTATAAGCGCATCCGCAACGAGTTCAGCGGCGTGCTCACCGGCAAGGACCCCAACTCCGGCGGCTCCCTGGCCCGCCCCGAGGCCACCGGCTTCGGCCTGTGCTACTTCACCCAGGAGATGCTCCACGAGCGCAATACCTCCTTCCAGGGCAAGCGGGTGGTGATCTCCGGCTCCGGCAACGTGGCCACCTACGCAAACCAGAAGGCCACCCAGTTGGGAGCCAAGGTGGTGGCCATGAGCGACTCCAACGGCTATATCGTGGATGAGAACGGTATCGACTACCGCACCATCCAGCTCATCAAGGAGGTCAAGCGGGACCGCATCAAGACCTATGTGGACTATGTGCCCACCGCCAAATATGTGGAAGACCCCAGAGGCATCTGGACTGTCCCCTGTGACATCGCCCTTCCCTGCGCCACCCAGAACGAGCTTGCCCATCGAGGGCGCCCGGGCGCTGAAGGAGAACGGCTGTATCGCCGTGGCCGAGGGCGCCAACATGCCCACCACCCTGGAGGCTACCAAGTATCTCCAGGACAACGGCATCCTCTTTGGTCCCGCCAAGGCGGCCAACGCCGGCGGCGTGGCGGTCTCCGGTCTGGAGATGAGCCAGAACTCCATGCGTATGCCCTGGAGCTTTGAGGAAGTGGATGAGCACCTGAAGAAGATCATGGTGAACATCTATCACAACATCGACCAGGCCGCCAAGGACTACGGTGCGCCGGGCAACCTGGTGATGGGCGCCAACATCGCCGGCTTTGAAAAGGTATGCCAGGCAATGATCTGGCAGGGCGTGTCCTTCTGATTGGAATAGAAAAGGAACCCCCGTGCTTGCAGCACGGGGGTTCCTTTTGTACGGAGATGATTTATTCCGCGCTCTGCTTGGACTGGTCAAACAGGGCCAGCACAGAGGCGTCGAGCTTGGGGGTGAGTAGAGAGACCACCACAATGGCGATCAGCGCGCTGAGGAAGGCAGGCAGCAGCTCGTAGATAGCCAGAGCGCCGCCCAGAGGGGCGATGAGGAACTTCCACACAAAGACCATCACGCCGCCCACCACAAGGCCGGCCAGAATGCCCTGGCGGTTACTCCGCTTCCAGAACAGAGCGCACAAAATGGCGGGACCGAAGGTGGCGCCAAAACCGGCCCATGCGAAGGAGACGATGGCAAAGACGCTGCTGTTGGGGTCAGAGGCCAGGAAGACCGCAATAATGGCGATGCAGATAACGGTGCCCCGGGCCACCAGCATGGTCTGCTTGGGAGTAAGTTTCATGCCGAAGACGTCCTGGAGCAGGTTCTCCGAGAATGCGGAGGAGGCTGCCAGCAGCTGGGAGTCGGCGGTGGACATGGTAGCGGCCAGGATACCGGCCAGAATGAGACCGGCGACAATGGCGGCCAGCCAGCCGTAAGTAGAGAGCAGGTTGGCAATCTGGACGATGATAGTCTCGGAGGCGCTGCCTTCCAGGGTGGGGATGTGGCCGGCTTTGGAGACGCTGTTGCCGATCATGCCGATGCACACAGCCACCGTCATGGAGATGACTACCCACACCGCGGCAATGCGGCGGGACAGGGTCAGCTCCTTCTCATCCCGGATGGCCATAAAGCGCACCAGAATGTGGGGCATGCCGAAGTAGCCCAGGCCCCAGGCCAGCATGGAGAAGATGTTGATAGCGGGGTAGGGTTTGGCGGAACCGGCAACCGGGTCGTAGGTCTGGAAGAAGCTGAGGTATCCGTCCATAGACTTGGCGTTCTCCACCACGGCGTCCACGCCGCCCGCCTGGTTGATGCTGAACACGGTGATGACCACCAGAGCCACCGTCATAATGATGGACTGGATGAGGTCCATGGTGGCCACAGCGGAGAAGCCGCCCACCGAGGTGTAGCTGATGATGACCAGGGCGCCGATGATGACAGCCAGCATGTAGTTCCAGCCAAACAGGCTGTTGAACAGCTTGCCGATGGCGGCCAGGCCAGAGGCCACATAGGGGACGAAGAAGATGAGAATAATGAGGGAGGCGATGCACATAATGATGGGCCGCTTCTCCTGATAGCGCTTGGAGATGAAAGAGGGGATGGTGATGGCGTCCAGCTGCACGCTGTAACGGCGGATGCGTTTGGCCACCAGCAGGAAGTTGAGATAGGTGCCCAGAGCCAGACCAATGGCAGTCCAGCTGGCGTCAGCCACGCCGCTGAGGTAGGCCACGCCGGGCAGGCCCATCAGCAGCCAGGAGGACATGTCGCTGGCCTCGGCGCTCATGGCGGTGACCAGAGGGCCGATGCCGCGGCCGCCCAGATAAAACCCTTCGGCGCTTTTCTTGCTCCGGCGGCCGATCAGCACGCCGGTGCAGATGACAAAACAGAGGTAGAGGATAATGGTCGCGGTGATAAACATCTGTGCGCTTGTCATGCAGAACTCTCCTTTTGTTTCACTTACCTGCCCTTCCGCACACACTTCGGAACGGCAATGGGGACATTATAGCATAAAAAAAGCCGGAGTAAAATGCAGAATGGTGTATAGAATAAATTCTATACACCATTCTTGTATATTCCGACAAAATCCTTGAAAATCAAGGAAAAAATAAAATACGCTTTTAAGGAGTGTTGGTAGACGATGTGCGCCGAAAGCCGCCAAAGAACAGGGGCAGCATGGTCTGGCTGTACTGGGGCAGGGAGTAGCCGCCGCCGGACAGGCACCAGTCATAAATGAGCGCCCGCTCACAAAGGGCGTATACCCGCACCAGCTCGCTCACCGTTACGTCGCTGCGCAGTTCGTCCCGCTGCTGGCCCTGGGCCATGATCTGCCGCAGCAATTTATAATAGGTGCGGTTGTGGTCCAGCAGGTGCTTCTCTCCCCGGGTCACCAGCTGGGAGGAGTAGAGCCGGGCCAGCAGATCCAGGGAGATGGAGTTTTCGATCATGATGAATAGCTCCCGGTTCAAGTACATCAGCTGGTCAAAGCGGTCCTGCTGGGGGTCCAGGGTGGGGGAGAGCTCCTCATACTTCCGGTCAAAGAGGTAGGACAGGGAGGAGAGCAGGGCGTCTTTGCCCTCAAAGTAGTGGTAGAAGGCGCCGCGGGAGGTGCCCGACTCCTGGATGATCTCCTCCACCGTGGTGTCGTCGTAGCCCTGACGGTAGAAGAGGCTCCAGGCCGCCTCGATGATGCGGCCCTTGGTATCCCGGTTGTTTTTCTTGGCCATGGGGAGCGCTCCCTTCCAATATGGAGTAAAATAGAGTGAAAATGTGGGGTGCAACCGTTGGTTGCGGCCCATTCCAAGGGGACTTGGTTGTCCAAAACAGGTCCTTCCTTTATAATAGGGGCAAAGAAAGGAGGGGAGGACCTTTGACTCTGGGAGAAAAAATCTGCACGCTGCGCACGGGGAAAGGGCTGTCCCAGGAGGATCTGGCGGCAAAGCTGGAGGTATCCCGGCAGAGCGTGAGCAAGTGGGAGACGGGCCAGTCGGTGCCCGACCTGGAGAAGATCATCAAGTTGGCTGACCTGTTTGGGGTGAGCGTGGATGAACTGGTGCGGGAGGGGGAACGGCCTCAGCCGCCTCAGCCAGAGGCCAAGGTGGTCTATGTAAAGGAGAAGCGGGAGTGGACGGCGGCCCAAAAGCTGGGGATTTGCCTGCTGGCGGCGGGAGGAGCCCTCACCCTGCTGGGGCTGGCCTACGGCGGGGCGCTGCCTCTGGTGGGAGTGGCGCTGTTGGTGCTGGGCCTGCCCCTGCTGCTGGCAAAGAAACACCCGTGGATCGCGTTGGGGTGGACATGTGTTGCGCTGAGCCTGTTGGTGCTCAACCCCCATACCTCCGTCACCCCCTGGGGACTGATCGGCGGAGTGCGGATGTTCCTTGCCTGCTACCCGGAACACTGGTACTATGCCACCCAGCTGGGTGTATCCATCTCGGTGGTCCGGGGTCTGCTGACCCTGGTGCTGATGGTCTTTACCTGGCGGGCCTGGAGAAAGAAAAAACAAGAAAAAGAGCTGCCTTGAGCGGCTCTTTTTCATTATCCCCAATTTTTCTGCCTCCGTCAACCGGATTCTGCCCGGCCCGACGGTTTACATCTCTTTTCCCTTGTGATAGAATGATTTTCATCTTTGAAAGGGGGCGGGACTGTGGCCTACCACTTTTTTCCCATGATCACCCGTATGCGGTACATTAACCGCTGGGGACTCATGCGCAACACCGATCCTGAGAATATCCAGGAGCATTCCCACATGGTGGCCGTTCTGGCCCACGCTCTGGCCGTTATCCACAATGAAAAGTTCGGCGGACAGGTGGACCCGGGTACAGTGGCGGTGGCTGCCCTCTACCACGACGCCAGCGAGATCCTCACCGGCGATATGCCCACCCCAATCAAGTACGACAACCCGGATATCCAGTCGGCCTATAAGGCGGTGGAGGCGGTGGCGGAGCAGAAGCTGCTGAGTATGCTGCCTCCCGACCTGAGGGGAGCCTACGACGAGGTGCTTACCATCCCTGACCCGGAGGTGCGCGCCCTGGTCAAGGCGGCGGATAAGCTCTCTGCCTATCTCAAGTGTGTGGAGGAGCTGAAGGCAGGCAACAACGAGTTTAAGAAGGCAAAGGAACAGACCTTGGCCGCTCTGGAGGAAAATACCCTGCCAGCCCTGCAATACTTTATGGAGGAGTTTCTCCCCAGCTTTGAGCTCACCCTGGATGAGCTGCAAGACAGCGTAAATCGTTGATCCATAATATTTATATATAAGGAAAGGATTCGAGAGTATGAAAGCCATTGTTACTGTCATCGGCAAGGACCAGGTGGGCATCACTGCCGCCGTGTGTTCTCTGCTGGCCCAGCACAACATTAATATCCTGGACATCAGCCAGACCATTCTGCAGGACTACTTCACCATGGTTATGTTGGTGGATACTTCTGCCTGTCAGTTGTCCATCGGCGAGCTCTCCGACCTGCTGGACCAGGCAGGCAAGGAGCGGGCTCTGTCCATCCGTATTCAGAGAGAAGATATTTTTAATGCTATGCATAGAATTTAAGCGCGGAGGATAGGCACACAGGGGAGACAGACTCCAGAGCGGATGGGCAGAGCCCAGGAACCGCTGTAAGCGGAGCCGGGTCTGCCCGAAGTCGGCGGAGTTGTCGACCCGGCCGTGTGCTCAATCCGTAGCGTGATAACACGAAGCGCATAGGCGTGCGGAGCAGCGCGGATGGACCGAAGCGAGGGCGAGAAACCAAGTCGCTGGAGACGACTGTTTCGAGCCTGAGATGGAGGGAAGCCGTGCGTCGCGCAGCCGCCGCAGCGTGATATCAGACATATCCCACCTTTTAGGAGGACAACCATGCTCAATCAAAATGAAATTATGCAGACGATCCAGATGATCGACCAGCAGCATCTGGATGTGCGCACCATCACCATGGGAATTTCCCTGCTCTCCTGCGCCCGCAGCGACCCCAAGGCCGCCTGCGACGCTATCTATGATAAGATCACCCGCTATGCCGAGAATCTGGTGGCCACCGGCGAGGCCATCGAGAAGGAGTTCGGCATTCCCATCGTCAATAAGCGCATCTCCGTCACTCCCATCGCCCTGGTAGCCGCCGCGGCAGATACCGACAACTACGCCCCCTTCGCCGTGGCTCTGGACAAAGCTGCCAAGACCACCGGAGTCAACTTTATCGGCGGCTTCTCTGCTCTGGTGCAGAAGGGCATGACCCAGGCCGACCGCAATCTCATCGCCTCCATCCCCGAGGCCCTGTCCACCACCGATCTGGTGTGCTCCAGCGTCAATGTGGGCTCCACCAAGGCGGGCATCGACATGGACGCTGTGGCCCTCATGGGCCGCACCATCAAGGATCTGGCCCAGCGCACCGCCGACCAGGGCGGCTTCGGCTGCGCCAAGCTGGTGGTGTTCTGCAACGCCGTGGAGGATAACCCCTTCATGGCCGGCGCCTTCCACGGCGTGGGCGAGCCGGAGCGGGTCATCAACGTGGGCGTTTCTGGACCCGGCGTGGTGTACCACGCCCTCCAGAGCGTGAAGGGTCAGCCCTTCGACGTGGTGGCTGAGACCATCAAGAAGACCGCTTTCCGCATTACCCGCATGGGTCAGCTGGTGGCCCAGGAGGCCTCCCGCCGCCTGGATACCCCCTTCGGCATTGTGGACCTCAGCTTGGCTCCCACCCCCGCCATCGGCGACAGTGTGGCCCGTATCCTGGAGGAGATGGGCCTGGAGGTCTGCGGCACCCACGGTACCACCGCGGCTCTGGCCCTCTTGAACGACGCGGTGAAGAAGGGCGGCGTCATGGCCTCCTCCCACGTGGGTGGCCTGAGCGGCGCTTTCATCCCGGTCAGCGAGGACGAGGGCATGATTGCCGCCGCCTCTTCCGGCGCTCTGACTCTGGACAAGCTGGAGGCCATGACCTGCGTGTGCTCCGTGGGTCTGGACATGATCGCTATCCCCGGTGACACCCCCGCCGAGACCATCTCCGCCATCATTGCCGACGAGGCGGCCATCGGTATGGTCAACTCCAAGACCACTGCCGTGCGTCTCATCCCTGCCCCCGGCAAGAAGGTGGGCGACATGGTGGAGTTTGGCGGTCTGCTGGGTTCTGCCCCTGTACAGCCCGTCCACCCCTTCTCCGCCAAGGCCTTTGTGGACCGCGGCGGCCGCATCCCTGCTCCCATGCAGAGCCTCAAGAATTAACCAGCTTTCTTGAAAGAAAGCTGGGCAAAGAACTTCCTGCAAAACTGCGTTTTGCTTCGTTGGTTCTGCTCAGCACGCCTGGGAAAAGCAGATACAAAAGACAAACAGCCGCCTGGGAGCGCAGAGTGCTCCCAGGCGGCATTCTCTTTTCTTACCAGAATTTTTTCTTCTTCATGATCCACAGGCTGATGAGTACCACCAGTACGCTCACGATAATAACCGCCGGATAACCGTATTTCCACCCCAGCTCCGGCATGCCCACAAAGTTCATTCCGTACCAACCGGCCACCAGGGACAGCGGCAGAAAAATGGTGGTCACAATGGTGAGGATCTTCATGATCCGGTTTTGCCGGATGTCAATTTCCGCCTGGAACAGCTCCCGCACCTGAAGACAGTATTCCCGCAGCAGCTGGGCTTCCTCACGCAGCCGTCCGGTGCGCTGCTCCAGCAGACGCAGCAGCCGAGCCTCACCCAAGGGGAACAACCCGTCTGGATCCTCTTCCAGGGCACGGAACAAGTTGTTGAGCTGCCCGTAGTACCGCATCCAGCCCAATACCTCTTTGCGCAGGTCGTTCATGGGGTGGTTGAAGTGCTCCAGGCTTCCTTCCATTACCCCTTCCTCCAACTCCACCAGCCGGTCCTCCAGGCTCTCCAGGTGGCGGGAGTCCTTAGCCATTAAAAGCGTGAAAAATTCGTAAAAAAAGCGTCCGGCACTGCCCTGTACGTTCCGCTTTTCCCGCACCAGCCGCTGTACCAGGGTGTGGGCCGCCCCACTGTCATCGCACAGTACCACCTGGGTTCCCGTGAGCAAATAGCCGAAGGCGATGGGATTTCCGGTGCGGGTGTGCCGGGGCGTAGTTACTGTTCCGCACAGACAGCCCCGCCGCCACTCACCCTTGCAGCCTCGGGCGTCCCGGGCCAGCGGGGTGTGATGCAGAGTACCCTCCAGTCCCGGCAGAGAGGTACATTTGTCCAGCTCTTCTGAGGTGAGCAGTACCAGAGTACCTTCACCGGTTTCGGGCATCTGTTCCAGTGCAGCCAGCGTCTGACCAATACGATAGATCTTCATAGCAGCCTCCTGCCAATGGGTTTTCTTCATTGTAATCCCGGGGAAGAAATCCCGCAAGTGGGACTTGTCTGGCTGGGTTTTTCTGTGCTATGATGAGACAAAATGTGGATAAAGGAGTGTGTTCCATGTATATTGATCCTGTCTGCCACACTGGCCGTCCCTCCGACCAGCGCATCCCCCAGGAGGAGGCCGTCTACGATAAACTGGAGGAACTGGGGATTGAATTTGCCCGGGTAGATCACGACCACGCCGACACCATGGAGGACTGCCTGAAAATCGAGTCCATCCTGGGAGCCAAGATCTGCAAGAATCTGTTCCTCTGCAACCGGCAGCAGACGGAGTTTTACCTGCTGATGATGCCGGGAGACAAACCGTTTAAGACCAAGTTCCTCTCCGCTCAGCTGGGATGCTCCCGCCTCTCCTTTGCTGACGAGAACCACATGCGGGACTACCTGTCCACCATTCCCGGCTCCGTCTCCGCCCTGGAGCTGCTGTTTGACAAGGAGAACAAGGTGCGACTGGTGATTGACCGGGATCTCATGAACGACGAGTACATCTCCGGTCACCCCGGTATCTCCACCTCCACCATCCGCCTGAAGAAGGAGGAGCTGCTCAAGTATGTCCAGGCGGTGGGCCATGAGCCTACCTACATCGACCTGCCTGATCCCCGCACTATGGAGGAGTAAGAAAATTGGCACTCTAAGAGGGAAAGTGTAAAAAAATTATGAACTCCCTTGCAATTTGATCGGGACTGCGCTATCATATCGTTAGCACTCATAGAAAATGAGTGCTAACGATTTTTTTGTTTACAACTACTTTCATATATGGAGGCGTCAATTATCATGGCAAAGAAACAGTTTAAGGCAGAATCCAAGCGCCTGCTGGACCTGATGGTCAACTCCATCTACACTCACAAGGAAATCTTCCTGCGGGAGCTCATTTCCAACGCCAGCGATGCGGAAGACAAGCTGGCCTATAAGGCTCTCACCGATGACCAGGTGCCTGTGGACCGCAGCGAGCTGAAAATCACCATTGTCCCCGACAAGGAGATGCGCACCCTCACCGTCTCTGATAACGGCGTGGGCATGAGCAAGGAGGACCTGGAGAGCAACCTGGGTACCATCGCCAAGAGCGGCTCCTTCCAGTTCAAGCAGGACCTGGCCAAGGAGGACAAGCCCGAGGACATCGACGTCATCGGCCAGTTCGGCGTGGGCTTCTACTCCGCCTTTATGGTGGCCGACCACGTCACCGTCATCTCCAAGGCCTACGGCAGTGACCAGGCTTATATGTGGCAGTCCGACGGGGCCGACGGTTATACCGTCACCGAGTGCGAGAAGGACACCGTAGGTACCGATGTCATCATGCACATCAAGGCCAATGTGGAAGATGAGAACTACGATCAGTATCTTGAAACCTATAAATTACAGGAACTCATCAAAAAGTACTCCGATTATATCCGCTACCCCATCGTCATGGAGGTGGAGGACTACCGCCAGAAGGAGAAGCCCGCCGACGCCGGCGAGGACTATAAGCCCGAGTGGGAGACCGTGAAGGAGTGGAAGACCATCAACTCCATGGTGCCCCTGTGGCAGCGTCCCAAGGCTCAGGTCAAGCCCGAGGAGTACAACAACTTCTACAAAGAGAAGTTCATGGACTGGCAGGACCCCCTGGCCGTTATCCACACCAGCGCCGAGGGCGCGGTGACCTATAAGGCCCTGCTCTATATCCCCGAGAAGGCCCCCTATGACTTCTACACCCGGGAGTACCAGAAGGGTCTGCAGCTCTACTCCTCCGGCGTGCTCATCATGGACAAGTGCGCCGACCTGCTGTCCGACTACTTCCGCTTTGTCAAGGGCGTGGTGGACTCCGCCGACTTCTCCCTGAACATCAGCCGTGAGGTCCTCCAGCACACCCGTCAGCTCTCCGTCATTGCCAAGGCCCTGGAGAAGAAGATCAAGGCCGAGCTGCTGAAGATGCAGAAGGAGGAGCCCGAGAAGTACGAGAAGTTCTGGGCCGCCTTCGGCAACCAGATCAAGTACGGCGTGGTGGCCGAGTACGGCGCCCACAAGGAGATGCTCCAGGATCTGCTGCTGTTCTGGTCCTCCAAGGAGGGCAAGAACACCACCCTGGCCGCCTATAAGGACCGGATGCCGGAGGATCAGCCTTATTACTACTACGCCTGCGGCGAGAGCGTGGACAAGATCGCCAAGCTGCCCCAGGTGGAGCGCATCCTGGACAAGGGCTACGAGATCCTCTACTGTACCGAGGACGTGGACGACTTTGTCATGCAGGCTCTGGGCGAGATCGACGGCAAGAAGTTCAAGTCCGCCACCGCCGAGGACGCTCTGCCTCAGACCGAGGAGGAGAAGAAGGAGTCCGAGGAGAAGGCCGAGGCCGGCAAGCCCGTGCTGGAGGCCGTGAAGGAAGTGCTGGGCGACAAGGTCAAGGAGGTGCGGATCTCCAAGATCCTCAAAACCGGCGCGGTGTGCCTGTCCGCTGACGGCCCTGTCTCTCTGGAGATGGAGCGCTACATGCGCAAGCTGGAGGGCGGCGAGCACATGAAGGCCGAGCGGGTGCTGGAGCTCAACGCCGACTCCGCTCCTTATGCTGCTCTGAAGAAAGCGGTGGACGAGGGCGACAAGGAGACGGTGGAGAAGTACTCCAAGCTGCTCTACGGTCAGGCTCTGCTGCTGGCAGAGCTGCCCTTGGAAGACCCTGCAGAATACGCCCAGCTGGTTTGCAGCCTGATGGTGTAAGAAACGGACGAAAACGCGGTGTGCTGGTATGCACACCGCGTTTTCTGATAGAAAATCGGCAGAAATCCTGGAAAATCCGTTGGATATGCTGTTTGCAATCCTGGGAAAACTATGATATAGTACATTACTAACCAGCGCAAAAAATTTATTGAGAAAGTGGAGTTGATGTGTCCAACATGGACAGTACCAGTATAGGCATGATTGCCGCCCTGATTTTTCTTGTGATGATGTCCGCCTATTTTTCCGCCACCGAGACAGCCTTTACCTCTCTCAACCGCATCCGCCTGAAAAACCGGGCGGACAACGGGGACCGGAGAGCCCAGCGTACCCTGGACCTGGCAGAGGACTATGACAAGCTTTTGTCTACCATCCTTATTGGCAACAACATCGTCAACAACGTGGCCACCACCATCGGCGCGGTGCTCTTTATCAAGCTCATCGACGATGTGCGGGGTCCCACGGTGTCCGCCACGGTGCTCACCATTGTGATCCTGATTTTCGGCGAGGTTTCCCCCAAGAGCCTGGCCAAGGAACACCCGGAGGCCTTTGCCATGTTTTCGGCCCCTCTCCTGCGGGTGCTCGTACTGATCCTCACTCCGCTTAACTTCCTGTTTGCCCAGTGGAAGCGCCTGCTGTCCCTGGTGTTCCGCAACAGCGGAGAGGACGGTATTACCGAAGAAGAATTGGTGGGCATGGTAGACCAGGCGGAGAACGAGGGCGGTCTGGATCAGCACGAGAGCGATCTTATCCGCAATGCCATCGAGTTTAACGACCTGGAGGTGTCCGAGATTCTCACTCCCCGGGTGGACCTGGTGGCGGTGGAGGACGACGCCACCATGGAGGAGGCGGCCTCCCTGTTTGTGGAGAGCGGCTACTCCCGTCTGCCTATTTATCACGACAGCATTGACAATATTATCGGCGTCATCCATGAGAAGGACTTTTACGCTGCCCGCTATCGCGGTGAGACCGACCTGACCAATCTGAAGGCGCCTGTCCTTTACACCACCGGAAACACCAAGATCTCCGAGCTGCTGCGCATCCTCCAGAAGAACAAGGCCCACATGGCCGTAGTGGTGGATGAGTACGGCGGCACCGAGGGTATCGCCACCCTGGAGGACATCGTGGAGGAGCTGGTGGGCGAGATCTGGGATGAGCATGACGAGGTCATCGAGACCTTCCAGAAGCAGCCGGACGGCAGCTATCTCATCGCCTGCTCTGCCGATCTGGACGATATGTACGACCTGTTCCAGGTGAAGGGCAGCTGCGACGCGGCCACCGTGTCCGGCTGGGTCATGGAGCAGGTAGGCCGGGTGCCCGAGGTGGGCGACCACTTCCAGGCTGAGGGTCTGGACGTCACCGTCACCCAGGTGGAGCACCGCCGGGTGCTGGAAATTCAAGTCCGGGTCCTGGAGGAGCCGGAGGAAAAAGAGAGCAAGTCCAGAGACAAACGGGACAAAGAGAATAAATCCAAAGAGTCCCGAGAGAAATAAAAAATGTGCAGAGAGGTTTCCTCTCTGCACATTTTTTTATCCGTCAGGCAGCGGTCAGTCTATGGGAATATCCACCCCGCAGACGGTCACATAGTCCACCTGGGTGGGGTCGATGATCCGGTCAGGCATACCATAGATTGGTGTTGCCTCATATTCCATCCTCCGCTCCACATAGCACTCCCCAGCATAGACATGGCCCTCTGTGTCAAAGCCGTCCTGACATTCGGATAGCACCGCACTTCGTGGTATAACGACAGTTCCGTCCTTCATGTGGAATTCCACCGTTAGACTGCTCCAACAATCAATCGTTCCATAGGCCAGCCGGTAACCATCGCGTTTAAGTCCCCCTACATTGGAATCTCCAGCCGTGACGGTAAAGTCCCCTTCATCCGAGGTGACCGTAGTTCCTTGCTTTTGAGATGGAACATTCTCTTCTTTTACCCAGTAGTGGTGATGAAAATAACAGGAACCTCCATCCACCCGAGCAAAGGCCCGGAAAGGGGAAAACTCCAGTTTGGTTAGGGTAGCGGTGCCATCCAGATAGGGAACCTCCACATTGGGGGTCAGGCGGATGGTCTAATCTGGATAGTCCAGCTTCACATCCTCAAATACCACATCGCCTTCCCAAAGGGGGAGTTTGACCCATTCCTCCGATTCTTGGTTCCAACCGTCCCAACTAAGAGGTTCCAGAACAATATCAGCTACTTTACCTGCGACTGAATTTTGGGTGGGCCATCCGGAGCAATAGGTGAGGGTTCTCGTCGCCTGGTCCCAGGTGATGTTAGATATTCCGCTGCCGCCATTCTGTTGGACGCCGTTTACCATCAGGTCCCAGTTTGCCTGCAAGTCCAGGTAATCCTCTGGGGGCTCATAGACAAAGCTATCCGGAGCCTTCATATCCATCCAGATATAGAGCATGGTGTTATCCCCAGCGCACCGGCTTAGGGTAATTTCCCAGCCGTCCACTGTCTTCGTCTCTCCAATCTCATAGGTCAGCTTTTCCAGCAGTTCCTGCTCCTCGGAGGACTGGAAGGAGAACAGCCTGCCCCAAGTGGGGTTCAGTACGGCCGCCAGAGCGCCTACCGTCAGGATCGCGGCAGCGGCAAGACCCACTACCATGCCCCGGCTTACGTTTCGCACTTTTTTCTTGGTGTTGTCTGTCATAGTTTCCTCCTGCTCCGCTGCCTGCTGTAAACGCTGGGCCAGCGCGGCCTTTTCATCCTGTGTAAATTCAATATGGGAAAAATCCTGGGTAAATTTGCTCATAAGACCAACTGCAGCTCCTTTCTCAGCAAATTCCTGCTTCGGCTAAGCCGTTTTCGGGCAGTGGCTGGGGTGCAGCCGCATAGTTTGGCGATTTCATCCAAGCTGTATCCCTCATAGTAGAAGAGATATACCACTGCGCCGTAGTGCTCCGGCAGTGCTCGGATAAGCTCCATCAGGTCTTCGCTGTGTTCCTCCGGAGCTGCTACCCGCTCGGCCTGGTCCATGGGTACCACCCGCCGCCGTCCCGCGCATTTTAAACAATTTTTGCAGGCGTTGATGGCCATGCGCAGGATGAAGGCCCGCTCATGATCTGCGTTTTCAAATTGCTGTTTTCGTTCCAGCAGCTTAAGAAAGACGTCCTGGCAGATGTCTTGGGCGTCCTCCCGGCTTAGGGAATAGGATAGACACAGTCGAAGAATTGGGTCGGCATAGACCGTTACAAAGCGCTCCGCCTGTTGGGGAGCGTTCCATTCAATCATGTTCCTCTGCCTCCTTTCATCCTTAATACAACTCAAATAGCAAAAATGTGACCCGAATAAACGCTTTTTAGCTTTTCCGAGAGAGAAAAAATGTGCAGAGAGGTTTCCTCTCTGCACATTTTTTTATGGTCCGTCCGGGGTGAAGAGCACCCACTCGCCGTCAATCTCCACCGCGATACCCTCGTCGGTGCGGGCGTAGAGGGTTCCCTCCCGGTTGAAATTGGCCTCACCGTCCTCGTCGGGCAGGCCGTCGGTGTAGGTGGTGGTGCCCAGAATGGCGCTCTCCTCCACCCCGCCGGAGATGGCCTGGCCGGTGGACCAGTAGAGCTGCCCGTCCACCCAGATGGCCGGGCAAACATCGCCGCCGGAGCCTTGGGAATTGTCAGTGATGCCGGAGTTGGAATTTTGCTGGGACTCACCGCTTGCGGCGCTGCCGCTGCCGCTATTTGCACTGCCCATGCCCAGGTTATTCATCCCCCAGTACAGGCCGAATACCACCGCCAGGCAGGCGGCCAGTCCAGCCAGGGGACGGCGCAGGGAGGGCCGCTTGGCCGGGCGGTATTCCTCCGCCTCAGCAATCAGGTCCTCATCGATATGCCCCACAGCCTGGAGCAGAAATTCCTCGTTCATACTGCGATCCCCTCCTGTTCCAGAGCGGCTTTCAGCCGCTGACGGGTGCGGAACAGCCGGGATTTGACCTGGCTTTCCCGCAGATGGAAGCTGTGGGCCAGAGCGGCAATGGACTCCAGATGCCAGTAGCGGCGGATAAACAGAGCCCGGTCCAGCTCCGGCTGGCTGCGGAGAAACTGGGAGATGACCCGGCCCGTCTCCTTCTCGTCCAGAGCCTGCTCCGGCCCGCCGGGAGCGGGAAGGCAGTCCCCCAGTTCGTGAAGGGCCAGTTCCACTTGACTGCCGCCCCGCTTGGCTGCCCGGTTGCGCCGCCAGCGGTCTAAGGACAGGTTGCGGGCCAGTTTCCCGAAAAAGGCGGAGAGAATACTGGGACGCTGGGGAGGCATGGCGTTCCAGGCGTGAAGCCACGTGTCATTGACGCACTCCTCCGCGTCCTCCTCCACCGCCAGGATGCGCCGGGCGATGGAGCGGCAGTAGGCGCCATACTTCCGATCGCTTTCCCAGATGGCCTGCTCCCGCCGGTCCCAATATAACTGGATGATCTGCTGGTCTTCCATGGCGGTCTCCTTTCTTCCAATGGGTTCTCTATCCATATAGACGCAAAGGGAAGGGGATGGTTGCAAAATTCAGAAGGGCAGGGCGATAATGGCGGGGATAAACAGGGGGACCGACAAAGAGAGGATGACCCCCGAGGTGAAAGAATAGATGGCCATGCGCTGGTCGGTGGCGCTGACCACCACGGGCAGCACCGTATCCATGGCGGCGGCGCCGGGAAGGGCCACGGTTTCGATATATCCAAATCGCTGAGCTACCATGGGAGCAAGGACAATGGCGAACAGCTCATGCAGAACGTTGGAGAGAAAGGCGGTGGCCGATACGGTGAGGGAGTAGGGGGCCAGCAGGGTGGGGGCCAGAGAGTACCACCCAAAGCCGGCCGCGGCGGCCACACAATCCTTGGGACCAAGGGGGAGCAGTAGCCCTGCCAAGGCGGTCACTGTAAAGGTGCCAACCATGACCGCCAGCGGTACCAGAACAACCCGCAGGCCGGCCTGACGCACGCTGGACAGCATGCCCTCCTGACGTCCCAGGTCCAGTCCTACCAGGAACAGCAGCAGGTACAGACCGAGCTGGATGATCTGACCGCAGTGGACGGCCAGGGCATCGGGCAGGACAAAGTGGCCCAGGACCATGCCAAGCGCCACAGTGAAGACAATGAGCAGGGTGAGGGTGTGGTCCACCTTGACCTTTTCTCCATGTTTCTCCTGGGTCTGAGCGGAACCGGCCGGCTGCCCGTGTTTGTCCAGCTTCAAAATATACTTGCGCAGAATATGTACGGCCAGCAGGCTGCCCGCCATGGCGGCGGCCGTGATGAGGAAGGCGTTAAGGCCGATGACGCCCAGAGAGGCCACGATCTCCTTGTTCGCGCCCAGCTCCGCACCTAAAGTGAAGATGAGCAGAAGCAGGGCGGCGGTCTGAAAGCGGCCCAGCCAGGGGAGCGTCCGGGAACGGAGTACAGGGCGGGACCCCAGAAAGGCGCCCGCGGCCACCAGAGCTAAATAGGTGGCCAAGCTGACCAGGGTGCCGGTGATCTGCTGCATGAAGAAAAAACCTCCTTGAAGTCAAAAAAGGCCGGAGGGCGGGAACCGTCCTCCGGCCGTGTGAAAAGCGATTTAGTTCAGCTCCAGGGACTTGGAATCCACCACAGCCTTGAGCTTGGCGATAAAGTCGGCCATAGGCATGGCGCCCAGATCCTCGCCGGTGCGCAGACGCACGGACACGGTGTTGTTCTCCATGTCCCGGTCGCCCACCACGATCATGTAGGGGATCTTTTCCATGGTGGCCTCGCGGATCTTCTTGCCGATCTTCTCGTTGCGGTGATCGGTCTCCACACGGTAACCAGCCTCATCCAGCTGCTTGGACAGCTGATCGGCATAAGCGGCAGCCCGGTCGGTAACAGGCAGGATCTTCACCTGGACAGGGGCCAGCCAAGCGGGGAAGGCGCCGGCAAAGTGCTCGGTGATGACACCGATGAAGCGCTCGATGGAGCCCAGCACCACGCGGTGGATCATAACGGGGCGGTGCTTCTGACCGTCTTCGCCGGTGTACTCCAGCTCGAAGCGCTCAGGCAGCTGGCTGTCCAGCTGGATGGTGCCGCACTGCCAGGTACGGCCCAGGGAGTCGGCCAGATGGAAGTCCAGCTTGGGGCCGTAGAAGGCGCCGTCGCCCTCGTTGATGACAAACTCCTTGCCCATGTCGGTGATGGCGTTTTTCAGGATGTCCTGGTTGTGCTCCCACTCCTCCACGGTGCCGATGTGGTCCTCGGGCATGGTGGACAGCTCGATGGTGTAGCTCAGACCGAAGGTGGAATACACTTCGTCAAAGAGGCGTACGGTCTCCTGAATGACGTCCTTCATCTGCTCCCGGGTCATAAAGACGTGGGCGTCATCCTGGCTGAAGCAGCGTACCCGGAACAGGCCGTGGAGAGCGCCGGACAGCTCATGGCGGTGGACCAGGCCGATCTCACCCACCCGCAGGGGCAGCTCACGGTAGGAGTGAGGCTCGCTGGCGTAGACCAGCATGCCGCCGGGGCAGTTCATGGGCTTGATGGCAAAGTCCTCGCCGTCGATGACGGTGGTGTACATGTTCTGCTTATAGTGATCCCAGTGGCCGGAGCGCTCCCACAGCTGACGGTTGAGGATGATGGGAGTGGAAATCTCCACATAGCCGTACTTCTTGTGGATCTGACGCCAGTAGTCCAGCAGAGTGTTCTTCAGGGTCATGCCCTTGGGCAGGAAGAAGGGGAAGCCGGGGCCCTCGTCGCGGAGCATGAACAGACCCAGCTCCTTGCCCAGCTTGCGGTGGTCGCGCTTCTTAGCCTCTTCAATGCGCTGCAGATACGCGTCCAGCTCGTCCTTCTTGGGGAAGGCGATGCCGTAGATGCGCTGCAGGGTCTCCCGGTTGGAGTCGCCCCGCCAGTAGGCGGCGTTGCAGGCGGTGAGTTTCAGGGCGTTGCCCTTGATGCGGCCAGTAGAGTCCAGATGGGGACCGGCGCACAGGTCGGTGAACTCGCCCTGCTTGTAGAAGGAGATGTGGGCGTCCTCTGGCAGGTCGTTGATGAGCTCCACCTTGTAGGGCTCCTCCTTCTCCTCCATGAACTTGATGGCCTCCTCACGGGGAAGCTCAAACCGCTCCAGCTTCAGCTTCTCCTTGCAAATCTTCTTCATCTCCGCCTCGATCTGCTCCAGGTGCTCGGGGGTGAAGGCGAAGGGCGCGTCCATATCGTAGTACCAGCCCTCATCAATGGAGGGGCCGATGGCCAGCTTCACCTCGGGCCACAGACGCTTGACGGCCTGGGCCATCACGTGGGAGCAGGTGTGCCAATAGGTCTGGCGGTATTCGGGATTTTCAAAGGTAAACTCGTTCTTGTTCTCCTCAGACATGGGAAAAACCTCCTTACAAATTTGGTAGGGGTAAGAAAAACGCCTCACCCCTGAGTTGTGTCAGGGGTGAAGCGAACATAGCTCCACGGTTCCACCCTGCTTGTTAGAAGCGCGGAGTCCCTGGGAGCAGGACAACAGCGACACACGCAGACCGAAAAACAGGACGGGCGCAGCCCGGCGGCATGTTCGGCGAAGTGTGGAGCAGTTGGCCGTTGCGGAAGGGACGCAGCGTGACATCTAACCGCTTTGTGACCTCTGTAACGGGAGGACCCGTCCCGGTTGTTTCCCGGGCGGCTCAGGAGTGGTTGCGGCCGCCGGCCTGCGCAGAACACTTTCAGCAAGCTGTGTTCCTCTCTGGGCGGGGCAAGGGCGGCTTGGTCTCCGTCTGTGCCATTTTTACGCAGAAAATATATCACCAATATCAGGTGCTGTCAAGAGGAAAGTAACTTGTATAGGAGGAAAACAGGGGGTATAATGGACAAAAACGCCACAGGAGGTTTTTCTATGGATGAACAAAGCCGTGAACTTCAATTTCACATCCAGTGCGCCCCCGGACAGGTGGGTAAATACTGCATCCTCCCCGGCGACCCGGGGCGGTGTGAAGCCATTGCCCGGCACTTTGATCACCCGGTTCATGTCCAGACCAACCGGGAGTACACCACCTACACCGGAACCCTCCTGGGGGAGAAAGTGAGCGTGGTGTCCACCGGCATCGGAGGCCCCTCCGCCGCCATCGCCATGGAGGAGCTGTGCAACCTGGGCTGTCACACCTTTGTGCGGGTGGGTACCTGCGGCGGCATCAAGCTGGAGGTCCAGAGCGATGACGTGGTGGTGGCCACCGGTGCGGTGCGCATGGAGGGGACCAGCCGGGAGTATGCCCCCATCGAGTGGCCCGCCGTCCCTGACTTTACTGTGACCCAGGCCCTGGTAAAGGCGGCACAAAACCTGCAAAAACCCTGGCACGCGGGCGTGGTCCAGTGTAAGGACTCCTTTTATGGACAGCACTCTCCCGCCCGTATGCCGGTGAGCTACGAGCTGGAGCAGAAGTGGGAGGCCTGGAAGCGCCTGGGGGTGCTGGCCAGCGAGATGGAGTCGGCCGCCCTGTTTGCCGTGGCTGCCGCGCGAGGGGTGCGGTGCGGCTCGGTGTTCCATGTGATCTGGAACCAGGAGCGGGAGAAGGCCGGGCTGGACCAGAAGGAGTCCCACGATACCTCCGCCGCCATTCAGGTGGGGATCGAGGCCCTGAAGCTGCTGATCCAGGAAGATAAGAAGCTGTGATTTTTTGGAGCCGCTGGCTGCGGCTCCAAAAATTTTCGAATTACACTTGACTTTGTCAAGCTGTGTGATATACTTGACTAAGTCAAGAAAAGGAGTTGACCGTTTCATGTTCCAGACTCTGGCCTACTACGCCACCGTCTTTCACCGCGGCTTTACCGCCTACACCACCCAGCGCCTGCAGAAGCTGGGGCTCAATTTTGGCTCCCTGTTTCCGGTGATCTATGTGGGCAAGCACCCGGGCTGCACCCAGGCTGAGCTCACCGCCGCCCTTGGGCTGGACTGGGGGTACTCTCAGCGCACTGTGACCAAACTGGTGGAGGAGGGGTTCCTCACCCGGGAGAAGTCGGGCCGGGCCTACCACCTGGACCTGAGCCCCAAGGGGCAAGAGGCCTTCCAGGTGAGCCACCAGGTGTTTTTCGACTGGGACCAGCAGGCACTGGCCGCCCTGGATGAGAACGAGCGGGAGCAGCTCTTTGCCCTCTTGGCAAAAGCCACCAAGAAAGAAGCGAATTCCACATGTATGAGACCATCAACAGCTCCCTGAATTACGGCGGGCTTACCTTAAAGAACCGTATCCTCTTTGCGCCCACCAGCTTGGGACTACCCCAGGAAGAACTGCTGGAGCGGATGAAGAAGATTGCCGCCGGAGGCTGCGCCATGATCATCATCGGCGATGTTCCGGTACTGCCCCACGGCTTTGGACCTTCTCTGTATACCAAGAAGGGGATAGAGTTTTACAAGAGTCTGGCAGATGCCGTCCACCCCTATGGGTGTAAGCTATGCGCCCAGCTCCACCAGTCCGACTCCAACCTGAAGGGGATGATCAAATACATCCCCGGTGTGCTTACCAAGCGCATCTCTATGCAGGAGCTGCGGCCTCTGCTGAACCAGCAGGTGGGGCCTTACATCACCGGCCTGCCGGAGAAAAAGGTGGAGGAGATCACAGACGCCTTCGGCAAGGCGGCCGAGCTGGCCATCCAGGCGGGATTTGATATGGTCCAGGTTCACGGGGACCGGATGTGCGGCAGCTTCAGCTCCTCCGTCTTTAACCATCGCACCGACCGCTACGGCGGCAGCCCCGAAAACCGGGCCCGCTTTGCGGTGGAGGCGGTGTCCGCCATCCGCCGCCGTCTGCCCGACGTGCCCATTGACTATAAACTGGCCGTGCGTCAGGAGAATCCACACTATGGAAACGCCGGCGTGCTGGAGGAGGAGCTGCCCATCTTTGTCCCCCTGCTGGAGCAGGCGGGGGTTACCAGCTTCCATGTGACTCTGGCCAACCACGGAGAACTCAGCAACACCATCCCCCCGAAGAATCACCCGGAATTTGGGGCAGAGGGCTGTTTCTTGAAGTTCTGTGACCAGGTGCGCAAGCTCACCAAGCTGCCTATCTGCGGTGTGGGCGGGCTCACCGATCCCGACTTTGTGGAGGAGCAGCTGAAAAGCGGCCGCATCGACTGTGCCGCCATGAGCCGTCAGCTGACTGCCGACCCGGAGTGGCCCAACAAGGTGTGCTCCGGCCGGGCCGGGGAACTCCACCGCTGTGTCCGCTGCAACAAAAAGTGCCTGGGAGGCATGATGGCCCACCAGGGCGTCCACTGTATTTATGAAAGGAAGGAAACGAAATGAGCTATTCCATCGTTTACAGCAGCCGCACCGGCAACACTGCCCTGCTGGCCCAGGCTATCCGGGAAGCACTGCCCCAGGAGGAGTGCAGCTACTTTGGCGCGCCTCACGCCGAGGCCCTCGGCGCCGACACCATCTATGTGGGATTCTGGACGGACAAGGGTACCTGCGACGAGCAGACGGCCCACTTTCTCCAAAGCCTGACCAATCAGAAGGTGTTTCTCTTCGGCACGGCCGGGTTTGGCGGTGCGCCCGCCTACTTTGAGCAGATCCTGGGCAGGGTGAAGGAGAATCTGGCCTCCGGTGTGCAGGTGGTTGGGACCTACATGTGCCAGGGCAAGATGCCCCAGGTGGTGCGGGACCGCTACGAGGCCATGGAGGACAGCCCCCGGCGTACCATGATGCTGGAAAACTTTGACCGCGCCCTCAGCCATCCCGACCAGCAGGATTTGGATGGGCTGAAGCAGGCAGTGACGAAATAAATATAAGGAGAAGGAGCCGCCCGATTTTCGGGCGGCTCCTTTGCCGCTTTTTGGGACAAATGGACATAGGGACGGGCAGGGGCAGAATACAGTGGGGCAGGAGGTGTCTGTCTATGCTTTCCCCAGTGATCTATCTGGTGCTCAACGGCCTGTTTTTTACCCTGCGGCTGTCAGGAGGCGGAGGCTCCTTCCCCCGGCCGCTGAAAGCGGAGGAGGAGCGCAAATATTTGGAGCGGTGCGCCCAGGGGGACCTGGAGGCGCGGAATATTCTGGTGGAGCACAATCTGCGGCTGGTGGCTCATATAGTCAAAAAATATTACGCTCAGACCGGGGACCAGGACGACCTGATCTCTATCGGCACTATTGGCCTTATCAAAGGGATCTCTACCTTTAAAGCGGATAAGAACGTGCGCCTGGCCACCTATGCCTCCCGGTGTATTGAAAATGAGATCCTCATGCACTTCCGGGCGCAGAAGAAACTCCACGGGGAGGTCTCCCTGTCCGACACCATGGAAAACGGCGGAGACGGAAATTCCCTGTCCTTGATGGATGTCATTGCTGTGGATGACAACATGCTGGAGGACCTGGATACCCGGGATGCGTGCAGGCGAGTGCGGCAGTGTGTGGGGGAGTGCCTCAACCCCCGGGAGCGGGCCATCATTACCCTGCGCTACGGACTGGATGACCAGCCTCCACGGACGCAACGGGAGGTGGCTGCCCGGTGCGGTATCAGCCGGTCCTATGTATCCCGCCGGAACTAATGTAAGCGATGCCCGGAAAGTCTTGAAAACACAGGCTTGTCCGGGCATCGGTCATGATAGGGTAGCGCCGCCGTTATTGTAAGTGGCGAGAAATTTAGGGAAATAAGCGGCCATTCATCCAAAAGCAAAACAAGAAGTGAGATCGATATTAATCAAATCTTAAGCCATTCGTCTTTTATTGCAGAAATATCGAGTTCTTTCCACTCAGTTTTCCACAAGTCTAAATAGGGAATATCATTTGACGATGGCTTAGGGTCACATTCTTCTATATGAACTATTGATGGAATAGTAACTGCATCGCCAACAAGGATACATTCGCCAGCTTTAAGAGATGGCATTTTTTCTACTAAGCTTCCTGATGTATCAGGTAATAGTCGTTTAACATAGTTCTGATCATTGGGATTTGTTAATCGGAGAGCTAAAAAGTTGTTGCATTGAGCAAAGATAGTCTCGGAAATTTCTGATGGACGTTGGCTGGAAAGAAGCAATGTTACACCATACTTTCTGCCTTCTTTTGCAATCCGCTCAATGGATTGCTTTGATGCACGATATCGGGAAAGATCGCTATTTGGAACATATTTGTGTGCTTCTTCGTAGACCAATAATAATGGCACATCGTTGTTGAGTTTTTCGTCTGGGTTTTTGGCATAACGAAAACGCTTATAATAATAGCCATATTCAAAGAGAATTCTTGAAATTAGAGAAACAGTGATACTCAAGACATCGAATGGAACACCGCTGAGATCGATAATTGAAATATTGGATTTATTTTCGCCATAACCAATCAACTGTTTTAGTGTTTCTTCAAAAGTTATATTTTTTGATCTGTCACCAAGGAGAAAATCAAGCCGTTTATCATTTAACTTGTTCTCAAGCCTGTTTATAAAGTTAGTAAGTTTTCCGTACAAGCTACCTTGTGTAGTTTTGGGTTGTCCCTTTTTAGGGCCGCTTGCGTATATTTCTCCAGTATCTATTTCAAGTGTATTTATTTCTCGAGCTGCAATAAGCACATCATTTAAGTCGAACATTAATGGAGAGTCAAAATGGATTTTTTCTTTGGCCTCAGGCTCACCAGTAAAGTGATTTTTTCGGCTCCGAATGACTTCTTGTTTGAAAACGTTTCTCTGGTTATGATCATTGACTTCGGTATCGATAAAGAGTTCTTGTAGCTCATCACTGGTTAACATCCAATACGGCAATACAAGTGTTGAAATGTCAATATAATTTGCCGCTGGGAATGCGGATTTATACTCTGAATGAATATCAAAAATAACAATGTGAGAGTTGTTCAGACCTGTGTACTCTCCATTTTTGCAATGAATAGCTTCCTGCAGAATCTTTGCGATAGAATGAGATTTGCCAGAACCCGTTGATCCAACAATAGCAATATGTTTATTAAAAAACTTATTGCCGTTGACAGGCACAGATATAGCAGGATTTGTCGATAAGCTGGCAAATGTGAATTTTTCATTCTCATCGATAGATTCGACAAATATTTTTTCAATTTCTTCTGTTTTTGCTGGCTCAACTTGTTTAGGAGGAATAGCCAGGGAATCATCACCGCGTTCGAATTTTCCGTCTCTAATGATTCCTAATGGATTTGCTTCCAGTATGTATTTTCTTACAGGTGTTTCAGTAGTATCTTTTCCAATCTCAATTGAAAAGTTTTCAATAATTGCGATTAAGATTGCATTTTCATTGTCTGAGATTCGTAAATAGGAACCTACTTTCAGTTTTTCCTCGGCAATTTGAAAATCTTCAAGGTCTTCTACAGATATTTTGATTTTATTCGGGAGCACAGATATTACTTCGGCATTTATTTTTTCGGTGTCCATAGCGCTCTCCTTTCTAAATCATATTACTAATATAGTCTGTACTTGGGATTTTAATTAAGTGCATTTGATGAGACGCATTTTGATAGTATGGAGCATCTAAGAAAAATTGATAGATAACTCTTGTTGATGATATTTCATCCAAAATATCATCAATCTGCTCAAGCGCAGTAATAAACTTTAGCTTAATACCATTTTGCGCACAAGGTTTTCTAACAATTGATTTTGCCTTGAAGTCAGCTCCTTTGAAGTCATATCCATCTATAAAATAGACATTATCGTTCTGCAAAGCTTTTTTGATATTCAGTATTGTCTGATCTGATACACCGCGTAAATAGATATATGGGCAGAAAGGTTTGGGATCTCGTGCAGATAATTTACTCCAATTTCTTGAGATTTTTAAAACAATTGATTTAATATCTGACTCAGATATTGCGCCATCACAATCAATAAGAAAAAATCTTGCGTAAGGTGAAATATTCAGAGTAGAGAAATACTCTTGTTTTATTGATCTACAATAATCTCGTTTGCCTTTGAATTTTAGAAACCAAATATCAAACAGCTCAGATTTAGTGTTAATTCTTTCTTTGAATTCTTGTGTTGTTATTGTTCGTTCTTGAACATTTTGTTTGGTGGAAAGATCCCTAACAACACGCAATGCATTATTGTAGTAATAATACTCTGCTTCAAATTCACTACATCGAAATAGTTCTTTCAGCTTTGTTGTTATTGTTCGTTTTTGTGCTGAAAACTCTACTGCGTTAATGTTAATAGTTAGATGATTTAGAAATTGTAATAGTTCTGAATCTGAAAGATTAAGATCTTTATGATGCTCATGCTTAACATTGTTTCTTGTATAAGTCAAAAACTTTTCTTTTAGGAAAATGAGAGAAATCGGTTGATCTAACTTTGATTGGCCACTCTCAAAATGGCCATAAAGTTTATAATGAATATTATCTCGATTAGTAGTGTTCTGCTTAAAATGATTGAGCATTAAACGGATGGGTTTTGCAATTACAGAATGGTTATATTCTGTTTTGGCATAATATTTACACTGAACAGCTGTGGTTTCATCAGCGATTCTGATGTCAACATCTTCAATAGCTTCAATGCAAACTTCATCATTGCCTGAGCAATTTAAAAGCTGGAGAATGTAATAATCAAATTGATAATAGTATCCGGTAATTGTATCTATTGCTGTACGATCGTTTGGCATGGGATCCCTCCTGGTTACCTTTATTTATGAGTTTAAGCGATATGCCCAATGTCCGTCTTCGTGATATTTTACAAGTTTTCGCTCGGATACTAAACTTGCCAGAATCCGATTTGCCGTCGCCGCCGATACCCCACACAGTGCTCGGACATCTGCATTCATGATATACGGATGAGTTTCAAGGAACTTCTCGATCTGCTTCCAACGCATCGTAGTCTTATCCATCTTTCCATCGCTCATTTCATCACTCGTGCTAATTGCATCAATGAGCGATGCTTTGATGGCTGCGAGCATAAACTCAATAAACACCGTGGACTCCCCGGCATCATTGGAAGCATTGATGGCCGCATAATACTCCTGCTGGCGGTCATGGATGATGGATTCCACCGGCAGCCAGGCAAAGGCAGGGTTCCATTTAGAAAGCAGCAGCGTATGCCACAGGCGGCCCACACGGCCATTACCATCGGCAAAGGGATGAATCAGTTCAAACTCATAATGGAACACACAGCTGCGGATCAGCATATGCACATCGCTGCTTTTAACCCAGTCCAGCAGCTCCATGACCAAATCGGGGACATACTGCGGCAGAGTGCCAAAATGCAAGACATGCCCTTCCTGATCTACAACGCCAACGGGCTTGGAACGGAACACACCGGACTCATCCACCAGACCGCGTGTCATGATGCTATGGGCGGTCAGCAGATCATCCACAGAGTAGGGATCAAGCTCATCCAAGTGCTCATAGATCTCGTAAGCATTCTTAACCTCTGCAATATCTTTAGGCGGAGCCAGAACCTGCTTGCCGTTGAGAACAGCGGTGACCTGCTCCAAAGTCAGCGTGTTCTGCTCGATGGCTAGTGAGCCATGAATTGTTCGGATGCGATTGGTGCGCCGCAAAGTAGGGTTGGCTGAAAGCTGATTCGTAGAGGTCAATCGTCCAACCAGTTCTGCAATCTCAGCAACATGGTCGATCATCGCATTTGTGATTTCAAAGGGGGGTTTTTTGTTCCGCATCCTGCCACCTCATGTAAAAACTTATCTATATTATTATATCAAACATCACTCATTTCATCAATCATGATTTACCGTGATTTGAGTGATGTTATTCTTATTTCGCACATCAAAAACAAAGGAGGAATCACTTTGGCATCAATTGTTCAGCGAGGCGGCAGTTACAGTGTGGTTTACTACACAAAGGAAAACGGTATCCGAAAACAGAAGTGGGAGAGTTTTCGCACGGAAAAAGATGCGCTGCACCGGAAATATATGGTCGAGCAGTACCAGCAGGTAAAGAAGGAACTGGCACATCGCCCGCAGACAGTAGGACAGCTCATTCAGGAATATGTCTGGTTATATGGCAGAGCAAAATGGTCACTGTCCATGTACACATCCACCCAGGGATTGATTCGGAATTATATCAATCCCTACTTTGGTAGCGTTCGCTTGGATGAGCTGACACCACGACTGGTATCTAGACTTTACATGGAATTTCAGCAAGAGCCGAGATATTGCGGACCATACCACAAATATGAGGGGCAGTCTGTCTCGGCCAGTACATTGAAAAGCGTACACAAGCTGATGCATAGCGCTTTTGAGCAGGCAGTCCTGTGGGAATATGTGGATCGCAACCCATTTCACAAAGCGGTACTCCCCAAAGCCAAGGCAACACCACTGGTATTCCTATCCCCAGAGCAGATCCAACTCCTTTTGTCCCATTGCAATGTGCCGTGGCTGCGGTTAGCGATTGAACTGTCTTTCGTGTGCACACTTCGCAGAGGTGAATTATTGGCGTTGACATGGGATGACATTAACTGGGAACAGAATTCATTGCAGATCAGCAAGGCATTGTGCAGGGTCAGTCAGGACGCAATGCTGGCGTTAGATGCGCGAGATGTTTTGCACATATTTCCAACGGACGCGCACAGCAGAACGGTTCTCGTTCTAAAATCACCCAAGACAGAATCAAGCAATCGTGTCGTCTATTTTCCCCCATCGTTCAAGCACTCCCTGCTTGAATGGCAAAATGAGCAGAAAAAATCAGCCATCGGTGAATTGCCGAGGCTGATTTTCGCTTATGAGGACAACTGGCCATTGCAAAGCGGCGTTCTTACGAAACATTTTCAAGGACTTCTGACTAAATGTAATCTCCCCAAAGTGACCTTCCACAGCTTACGCCACAGCAGTATCACCTATAAGTTGGTTCTGACAGGCGGGGACATTAAGGCGGTGCAGGGAGATTCGGGCCACTCGCAAGCAGACATGATTACGGAGATCTATGGTCACATACTGGATGCAAATCGCCGTAAGACTACGGAACGGTTTGAGGAAGAATTTTATCAAAATTATGGCACCATTTCGTGTAATCGAACCTAAGAGCATCCGCTTAGGAGCTACATCGTTCGGATCGTGCCTTATAGTACGCCGTGCTTCAAAATGTCCGCAAACCCGCATGAATACTGGCTTTTTTATCGAACTGCCTGTTGCGGAGTATCTGAAAATATCGCCTAATATTGGCTCGTTTTGCACTCAAATCGAACCTGCTATTAGACAAATATTAGACAGATTTTTAGCTGTCACCCCAAACACCGGGGACTCTTTGGAACTATCTTGCCCTATAATTTGACATTGTTCAAGAGGAAGAAAGCGTAAGCTGACTTCCTCTTGTTTTTTATATACAGATGCAGGAGGTGACGCCTATGCCGTTAAATCTACCCTATTACTACGGTCATTCCGGTGAACAATACGCTTTCTTCCGTATCCCCAAATTGTTGCTGACCGATGACCGCTTTGCAGAAATCTCGACCGATGCCAAACTGCTGTACGGACTGCTGCTGGATCGTATGGAGCTGTCCTATCGGAACGGCTGGATCGACGAGCAGAATCGCGTCTTTATTATCTTTACAGCGGAGGAGGTCATGTCCACTTTGCGCTGCCGTTCTGAGAAAGCGGCACGGCTTTTCTCTGAATTGGACAGCGCCAAGGGCATCGGTCTAATTGAGCGTAAACGGCAAGGGCTGGGACGGCCTACGCTGATTTATGTGAAAAACTTTTCTGGTGCGTAATGTGGTTTATTTCAACTTCAATACGCCATTTTTGCCGCAGGATTATTCTGCAATTTCCAGAGATTCGATAATCGAATTTCAAGACACTCGATTTCCGAACTTCTGGACATTCGATAATCGAAATCTAATAAGACTGAGATATAGCAAGACTGAGAATAGAAAGAATACCACCCGAAAAAAGAATAACCGTAAGAAGCAACAGCTTCGTTAGAACAGGGGCCGCAAGGCTCCTTTTTTGTTGGAGGAGGTGTCCCATTGAAAACAATCGCACTGGCAAATCAGAAGGGCGGCGTGGGTAAGACCACCACAGCCGCCAGCCTCGGCATTGGTCTTTCTCGGCAAGGTAAAAAAGTTCTGCTGATCGACGCCGATGCACAGGGCAATCTCACGCAGATGTTGGGCTGGCCGCAGCCCGACGAATTATCCCCCACGCTCTCCACACTGATGGAGAAGATCATCGCAGAGCAGCCCATCGCCCCCGGCGAGGGCATTCTGCACCACCCGTCCGGCGTCCACCTTGTCCCCGCCAATATCGAGCTGTCGGCATTGGAGGTCACGCTGGTCAACACCATGAGCCGTGAAACGGTGCTGCGGCAATATCTGTCCACCGTGGCAGACCGCTACGATTACGCGCTCATCGACTGTATGCCGTCCCTCGGTATGCTGACCATCAACGCCCTGACCGCAGCGGACAGCGTGATTATCCCCGTGCAGGCGCAGTATCTTCCAGCCAAAGGGCTGGAGCAGCTTTTGCGAACCATCACCCGCGTGAAACGGCAGCTCAACCCGAAGCTGGAGGTGGACGGCATTGTGCTGACCATGGTGGACAGCCGTACCACACTGGCGCGGGAGATCAATGCGCTTGTCCGCAAGACCTATGGCGGTCATGTGTTCGCAAGCGAAATTCCCCGTTCCATCAAGGCGGCAGAGATCAGCGTGGAAAACAAAAGCATTTACGACCATGACCGCAGCGGCAAGGCGGCGCTGGCGTATGAAAATCTGACGAGGGAGGTGTTGAGCCTTGGCAAGCAAATTAAGCGGCATCGAACTGACCCGGTACGATGACCTGTTCAAGACGGACGCGGAGCGTGAAGCCGACCGGCAGGAGCGGATTCAGATCGTCCCCGCAGCAGAGGTTTTCCCATACTCCCGCCAGCCGTACACCATTGACCGCCCCACGCCAGACTTGGTGCGCCTCATGGACAGCATCGAGCATATCGGCATCGCGGAGCCGCTGATCGTCCGGCCCCGCGAGATCGGTGGATATGAGATCATCTCCGGCCACCGGCGCGATTACTGCGCGAAAGCCGTGGGATTGGATACCCGCCCCGTCATCGTCCGCAATTACAGCGATGAGGAAGCGGACATTTTGGTGGTGGATTACAACATTAACCGCGAGGACTTACTGCCCAGTGAGAAAGCCAAAGCCTACAAGCTGAAGCTGGACGCCATGAAACGGCAGGGCCAGCGGACAGATTTAACTTCTGGCCAACTTGGCCAGAAGTTAAAGGGACATAGTTCAATAGACCTTTTAGCGGATCAGGTAGACGAAAGCCGCAAGCAAGTACAGCGATATGTGCGTCTAAATAAGCTGATCCCTCCGCTGTTGGACGCGGTGGACGCGGGAACGCTCAAGTTCGTTCCCGCGGCGGATTTCCTCTCCCACCTGTCCGAAAAAGAACAGACCTACCTCCTGCTGGTCATGGAGCGTGACGAAGTATCCCCGTCGCTGGGACAGGCCCAGCGGCTCAAGCAGCTCAGTAGTGAGGGCAAGCTGGAAAACAACATCATCGACCTCATCATGCGGGAGGAAAAGCCGCTGGAGCGCAAGGTCACGATCCGCAACGACCGCCTGCAAAAATACTTTCCCGCCAGCTACACCCCAAAGCAGATGGAGGATGTCATCATCAAGCTGCTGGAGGGCTGGCACCGCAAGCGGCAACAGGAGCAGGTGCGATGAGGAACGAACCGATGCGCAGGAATGACCTGCCGGAAACCTGTTTTTCCGTTCTGCCGTCCAGCGGGCAGCCTATTATCATCCGGTGCGGTGAGCGCGGCTATTATCCCTCTGAGTGGGATACCGGAAACCGCGAGGAAAACCGCGAGATCGCCAGCAGCCATAATGTGCGGCGCGGCATTACGGATATTCAGGAAGCGGCAATGCTGGCAGGCTCCATGTTCGGCTGGAATACACCAGGCGCGAACCCGCAATGGTATTTGGATAACGCAAGATATGTGAATTCCAACATCATCCAAGGCCATATCAAAGACCCAATCATGAGCGTCTACTATCCCATCAACAGTTTTCTGCTGCGTTATGAGATTATGGGCAAGCAGCACTTTTATCTGCCCATGGACAAACTGCCGCAAGAACTGATGGGCCAAAGGTCGCAGTTCATCATGCTGTCGGATCTGGTGTGCGGGCTTCCGGTCATGCCAGTGACAGCGACCTTTGCACAAAACGGGAGCTGCACCATCCAGTTAGAACAAGGCAGCTATGTAGTGGGTAAAATGGTCAATCAGGAATACCGTATTACAGCTCGCATTCGCGTCGGCAGCGCCGAGTTTGTCATGGGCGAATGTGAAAAAGCCCCTGCCCCCTTTGTCGCATGGCAGCGCAACTGTAAAAATGATGGCGACGGCCCGCCCAACTTCTTTTGGGGGCATTACCGCTCTGACCGTGCTTCTTGCATCGAGGACTTCTGTGAACGGGCCGGAAATGAGTACAAAAAGCAGAGAGATTATATAACGCAGCAAGAACACCAGCACACCGCGCTGAAGAAAGAACAAGGTGAGGCCAGATGACGAACTATCAGAAGCGAAAAGAAAAGAATGACGAGTACCGCAGCAAAATCATGCGGTTTACCTTCCAACTCTCCCTCGGTGATACCGAGGTGCGGGAATGGTTTGAACAGCAACCCGAAAAGGGTGCCTATCTCAAAGACCTAATCTTACGGGATAAAGCGGAGCGGCTTGGGTACAGGGATCAGAAAAGCGCAGAACCCGACAAAGCCGGTGACTACGAGATCATACAGTCCATTCGTATGGGTGGGCGCGTTCTGCTTATGGGGTTCAATCCAAAGGACGAAACCTATATGACCTGCTATCAGCAGTACAATTTTCTCGGAGAAACAATGTATCCCGAAGCACTTGCCTGTAAGAGTTATCTGGAAATTGCAGAAACCTTTTTGAATCGCTTGCAGGCACAGGTCGAAAAAGTCAAAGCATTCCGTGCGGCCCGAAATGTCCCCTATGCCATTTTAGGCGTGGACGATTGCCTTCCTCCGTCAGAGGGATCTCTGCAAGGAAAGCTGATCGTTCTCCGCCCCACCAGCCTTGCACCGGAATACCGCACGGCAGACTGTCAACTCGGCTTCGCGCTGAGTGGATTTGGCTGCACACCCGGCGCACGCGGGCGTGCGGTTTACTTCGAGGAATTGTATTCCGGTGAACGATGCCGGTGGGACGCTTCCGACATTCTTGGCGTAGCCAATCCAGAAAAGATACCGGATTGGGCGAAAGAAAAGCTGAGAGAATATGAACAAAAGCGTACTGAGCCGAAAAAAGAACGAGGTGAAGCCAGATGAGTGACCGTGAGCCGGTAGACATCATGGGCGTGTTCGCCTTTCCAAATCCCGACAAAGACAAGCGTGATATTCGCTTCATCGACAGCGAATACCACACGCTCTTTACCATCAAGGACGGGGAAAGCATCGTCATTACCCGCTTTGACGGTGAAAAGATGGTTTTCCCTTGCAAGTACATTGACGATTGCCATGTCTGCATCGGTAATTCTGCCTATCATATCTGCGAGTTTGCAGAAATGCAGGAACGTAACGGCAACACCTATGTTCCCAGCGCGCCGAAAATCAGCGGCGAGATCGGCACCTATGAAATCTATCAAATCCCCGCAACTGCTGATGTGGACTACTATTTCCGGTCTTACGCGGCGGCAAAGGGAAAACTCCAGAGCGCTGATTATCAGCGTTCTTACGCCGGTATGTACGCAAAGGAAAATTCGCTGGAGCATCTTTGGACAAAGCACAACAGCGACCACCGCCCCTTTGCCCATCGGATGCGTTCCATGTCCGTAAGCGACATCGTGGTACTGACGCAAGGCGGAAAGAAAACTGCCTACTACGCAGATACCTTCGGCTTCCAAGAGGTGCCGGAGTTTTTAGCACAACAGAGAGTGCAAAAGAAACACAAAGAACGAGGTGAAGCCAGATGAGCTATGACGCGCAGAAGGTGACCTACCAGGAGGTCACGATTTTTGACCGACCGGCCTTGTTTACGGAATGCCGCATTGACCGAACCACCGTGCCGGAGGGCGTATATCGCTACGAGCTGCGCCACGGGGATGAGGATTGGGGTGAGCCGATAGAACTGTCACGGAGTCTCATGGTCAACTTCTATGGCACCGTTCTCACCCGCGAGCCGTTCCAGCTTCCCATTGATGGGTGGATTCCGCTGGAGAGCGGCAGCCTTTCCTTTCAAGATGGCGGATGCCGTACCCTTGCGGAATTTCAGCAGAAGTATCCCGCCAGCGAGAAAGATGTCATTGACTTTTACAGCGTCAATGAGCCTGCGCTGCACACTCTCTATTTCTCTCGCAGCGAGGAACAGGACAAGTCTGCGGGCTGCGTGGGACATCTCCGGGGTGATTTTGGCAGCGGCAAGCAGTTTTATACAACATGGTGGCCCCACCAGCATGACGCGCTAAACACGCCGGATTTTAAGGCCGATATTGACCGTACCATAAACTGGCTGCGGGAGCAGCCGGACTCCCCACTGCGGGACTTTGACAGCATGGATCGCTACTGCAACCGGTACGAGCGGATCTGCGCCATCAAGGGCGCATTGCTTCCCTCCTGCGGCTTCATGGTGAAAACCAAACAGTATGTGTATATGCTCCGCTGTACGCCGGTTAAAGGTGATTACCAGTTTTATATTTATTGCTATCAGCGAAAGCCATTTGAAAAGGTGTGTGCCGAACAGAAGAAAAATGACCGGTCCCGAGGGAAGACACGAACAGAACCGGCGAGATAACAAAAGGTGGTCTCCGTGCATCACTTAGAACATCCAAACCAAAAAGTTTTTCGTGTTTAACCGTAAAAACTCGTTGCATATCCGCACTCTTTTGGGTATACTAATAGCTGTAAGGGAGGCGATACGATGATCAACAGACCGGATTATATTGCGGCGATCGAGCCGTTTATCGATAAGCCACTCGTCAAGATACTTGCCGGTATCCGCCGCTGCGGCAAGTCTACAATCTTTGAGATGCTGAGAGAGGAACTGCTGCGGCGCGGCATTGGGGAGAATCAGATCATCTGCAAGTGGTACACGGAGATGGATATTCCCGAAAATATCACCGCCAAGCAGATGTATGACGAGCTGACCGCGGCCATGGCGGGCAAGGGACACTGTTACCTTCTGCTGGACGAGATTCAGGAGATCACCGGCTGGGAAAAGGCGGTCAACAGCCTGCTGGAACGTGCGGATGCCGACATCTATGTGACCGGCTCCAACTCCAAGCTCATGTCCAGCGAGATCTCCACCTATCTGACAGGGCGCTATGTGTCCATTCCTGTTTTTACGCTGTCTTTCAAAGAGTACCTGGACTTTAAGGCGGGTAGCACCTTGTCTCGAAAGGAACTGCTGGAGGAGTATATCCGCTTCGGCGGTTTTCCCATCATTGCACTTAGCGAATATGATGAGCAAAGCGCTTATCAGATCGTCAACGGCATTTACCACACCGTAGTTTCCCGCGATATTGTCAAACGTCACCGCATCAACAAGCAGGATCTTTTTGATCGTGTGGTGAAATATATCATCGAAAATATGGGGAAGACCTTCTCGGCAAATTCGATCTCCACTTTCTTGAAAAGTGAGCACCGCAAGGTCTCGGTGGAGAGTATCTACAACTACCTGCGTTGGCTGGAGCAGGCGTTTATCATCTACCCCTGCGAACGCTACGACCTGCAAGGCAAGAGCATTCTGAAAACGCAGGAAAAGTATTACCTTGCCGATGTTTCCCTGAAATATGCGCTGCTGGGGTACAACCGCAAAATGCTGGACGGCGCAATGGAAAATATCGTATTCCTTGAGCTGAAGCGTCGCGGCTACGATGTTTTCATCGGCAAGAACGATACCAAGGAGATCGACTTTGTTGCCACTCGGCGCGACGAGCGGATTTATGTGCAGGTCTGCGTCCAGATCCCCGAAGCCTCCGACCGTGAAGTGGGGAACCTGATGGAGCTTCACGACCATTATCCCAAATATGTCGTTACACTCAACGAAATGGACACCGGCATCGAAAACGGCATCAAGATCGTCCACCTCGCGGACTTCCTGCTTGCTGAAACGTGGTGAGCAGTCCCACGGCCAAATCAAATCATTCACTAAAAGCAGTCCGGAAGGGCTGCTTTTTTCGTACTTTGAGGAAGGAGGTTAACCTATTTGCCAACCAAATTTCAGCTTATCACCGAGCTATATGACCAGACTGTGCAGAGCGTCACCGGCAGCTATCAAAGCTGGACGGGCTTTCTCCGCGCCGCCTGCTATAACTACAAATGCCCCTTCGATGAGCAGCTTTTGATCTACGCACAACGCCCGGACGCCACGGCGGTCCTTGAGATGGAGCGATGGAACCGTCAGTTTGGCCGCTGGGTCAACCGTGGAGCCAAGAGCATCGCCGTATTTGGCGATGACGGTCAAAACTGCCTGAAGCTCTATTTTGATGTTTCCGACACCCATGCGTCCCGTTTTGCCCGTCCGCTGCCCATCTGGACGATGCACCCGGCCTTTGAGCCGGAGGTCATCGAAACGCTGGAGGCCACCTTCGGCAACCTGTCCGAAAAAGAAAATCTTGCGGACGCCGTGCGCTCTGCCTGCCACAATGCCGTGGCAGATAACATCACAGACTACCTGCAAGATCTCCGCGACTGCCGCGAGGACAGCCTGCTGGAGGAACTGGACGACCTCAATTTAGAGGTGTTCTACCGGGACGCGCTGGAGGTTAGCGTGGCATATATGCTGATGACACGCCTCGGCCTGCGGGCAGATGACTATTTTTCACCCGATGAGTTCGCCCATGTTTACGAATTCAACACGCCCACCACCATCAACGCCCTGGGCATCGCCACCAGCGACATCGCGGAGATGGGCCTGCGGGAGATCAGCCGAACGGTCATGCAGGCCCAGCGGGAACAATTATTTGCAAATGCCGAAAAGAGCGGATATGATAACAGCACAGAACACGAAACAACAGAACACGAAAGGAGCGAACATCATGGAAGTGACCTATCGGATGCAGGATGGCTTTCAGGTGCCGAACCTGCTGATGCCGCAGACGCCGGAGGTGCATCTGGGCAAGTACGCGGAGCTGCGGAGAGAATATCTGAAGAAGCGCCGCAGGGTGCTTTACACCAACCTCAAGACCAGCGGCAAGCTGACGGAGCATTTGGCGGAGATCGAGCAGACCGCGCGGAAGATGGTGGAGCAGACCGTGGCACGGATGGCGCAGGCCGAGGGCGTGACGGAGGAGCTGAAAGCAACCGATCCCCTGCGCTGGACGGGCCTGATGAACAATCTCCGGCACAGCGCGGAGGAACTGGCGCTGACCGACCTGATCTACGCCTGACAACCGAAGAACCCACAGAGGCAGGAAGTGATGAACTTCCTGCCTTTGTCGATCACAGCGGGGATTATGTGCTGCTGGACCGTTTGCGCGCTGACTGTGACTACTTCCTCGGCGCCGGTGGCCGGAGTGAAAAGCATTTGTGGACAGGCAATGTCCACGCGCAGATCAAAAAAATGCGGGAGCTGTATGACGCCCTCCCGGAAAAACCGGAATGGCTAACCACAGAAGCTATTGATCGCTACGCCGCGCAGATGGCCGCACCCTATCAGGTCGCTGCCTATCACCATTTTGAAAACGGCTTTGACGATAAGCTGGACTATCAAACACTGGAAGAAGCGGAGGCCGCAGCGCAGGGCTATGTTGCCGGTACGATGGAGGAAGACGGCTTTGCATACGACGGCGCTGCCGTGTATGACGCCGAAACACGCCAGTGCCTTCGCGTCTACGGTGATTATCCGGACGAAAAAGCGCAGGAGCAGGCAGCAGCCTTTGCGCTGGAGCACGACGCCGTAACCCCCAACGGTACGGAGCTTCCTGCTTTCCTGGATATGCACCTTATTGAAGCGAACCTGCTGGACGACGGCGGGCGCAAGCACAAGCGGCAGGAGATCTTTGAATACTTTCAAGCGCACAAGAATCTTGCAGAACGGACGGAATTTCTCAAAAACAGCTACAACGATATATGGGTGGAAGTCCTGACCGACGGTGTTCGGACAGGCTACCATGCCGAGAAAGACGGACTTTTGATGTGGGAGGGCAGCTACCTCTCCCGCACTTCGGAGTCTGTTTTTTCATGGTCGGTCATCACCGAGATGACCGAGGGCCTGATCGAGCGCGGCGAGTACAAAATCAAGCTGGGCCTGCAAAATGCCCCAATCGTCGCGGAGCAGCTTGCCCTATTCGACATGGGCGGCGACGCCCCGGTGTACGAGGCTCCGGCAGACGCACCCTCCGGCATTCTTGCCCCGGCCCGCACGGTGCCGCAGGAGGTCATTGATCTGTCGCTCTGCACAGGCGGCAATGAACCCAACAGTGCGGAGCGCATCGCCGTATTTTATATGCGGGAGCGGCCAGAGCAGGAAAATATCTCATTTCTGCGTGAGGAGTTTGGCACGGAGAATGGGCGCGGCATCGAATACGAAGGCCGCAAATATGCCGTGTGGTTTCTGGAGGACGGCATCCACCTCGCCCAAGGCGACAGCGTCCGCACCGGGTACAGTAAAACCGTGGTCACATGGGAACAGGCGTCGGCTCGTATTCTGGAGCTGCTGGAGATGGGGACTTATCTCTCCGCGTCCGAGCTGGCGCAGGCCCCGGACAAGGTGCTGCACGAAGCAATGGACGCGCTTTTGATGACGGCCCGTGACCTGAATGAAGAAGGCCGCGGGCAGGGCCTTTTCCCGCAGACGCTGGCCATCCACGACCAGCACAAGGGCTACCCGGAACTGGACGAGGACATGGTGGCGTTCGCAAAAACTGAGGGTGGGCTGCAAATTCTGGCACAGGAATATCATGCCTTCCTTGACGCTTATGCCCAAGACCGCGACATTATGCGCTGGCGACTATCCGCTTACAACACCCACCGCATCGGTGTTGTGCTGGATGGCCTCTCCTATCCGGAACGTAGCTTCACCGCCCAGCCCAGCTTCCTGCGGCAATGTAAAATGTTCATCACACAAGACGAGATCGACCATTATTTTTTGCGGGAGGGCGTCGAAAGTCGGCTGGCGATCTATTCCCACTTCTGCTATCCCCACACGCCGGAGGAACGCCAAAAATTCATCAAGGGCAGCTTTGGCGAGTACAGCGGCGGAGCCCGCGCCGGGTATGGATACACCAAGACTTACAAGGGGCTGGACTACGAACGGGACTATAATTTCAAGAAATACGATACCGTCCATCTGACGATCCCCAATGTGGTCAAGGAGTATGAGCGCCTGATCGCGCAGAAACGCTTCCCTGGTGAGGATGCCATCGCAAAGATCCCAGAGTATGAGCGGAGACAGGTGGCGCGGGCCATTTACTCCAGTCTGTACAATGCACCGGACAATGTGCCGCGTCCCTATTACATGGGCATGGATTATTATCAGGCGGTACCGCTGATTGAAGAAGAATTGCAGGATAAGTCCACTGCAATGTGGCTCAAGGACGCATTGAATGCCCGGTTGGGTGAAATGCAAAAAGATGACCGCCACTATGAATTTGTCCATGAAACTCATTTTCAACTTTATGCCTATGTAAACGGTGAGTTCAGCCTGTTCAATCACCGGCACGATGGGCAACTGACATCGACCGTACCCAATGAGCCGACAGCGGCGTTGGTGCGGGAAGCTGTGACACCCTCCGAGGAAACCATGCCAACGCCACCGGAGCCCGTAATGCCCATGGAACCGGAAGTCCCCGAACCGCTCTCCATCGGTACACGCCTGACCATGGATGGGCGGCAGTTTGAAGTGGACAGCGTAGACGATCATACACAAAATGTATCGCTGCGGGATGTGACCTTTGAGGCCGGAACAGGATTTCCTATCTTCCGAAAGGAATCCATCGACTATGTCCGCGCTCACATGGAGCATCCGGACATAGCGCGGGAAACCACAGCACCGCAGACGGACGAGCCGCCTGCGGCGCTCACCCCGCCGAAAAAGAAAAAGCAAAACGCGCTTGCCTATCCGCTGGACGCGAACGGCAGCAACTACCGCATCACCGATGACCACATCGGAGAGGGTGCGCCGCTGGAGCGTTTTCAGCGCAATCTGGACGCGATCCGTACCCTGAAAACCGTGGAGGCGGAGAACCGCAGCGCCACAGCGGAGGAACAGGCGGTGCTGGCGCAGTATGTGGGCTGGGGCGGTCTGGCCGATTTCTTTGACGAAAAGAACCCACGCTACAATGAGTTGAAAGACCTGCTGACGGACGCCGAATACGCCGCTGCCCGCGAATCCACGCTCACGGCGTTCTACACGCCGCCTGTGGTCATCCGCGGCATCTATGCCGCCCTGGGGCAGATGGGCTTCACGCAGGGCAACATTCTGGAGCCGTCCTGCGGTATCGGCAATTTTCTCGGTATGCTGCCGGAAAATATGAGCGGCAGCAAGCTCTACGGCGTGGAGCTGGACGATCTCTCCGGCCGCATCGCCCGCCAGCTTTATCAGAAAAGCAGTATTGCGGTGCAGGGCTATGAGAAAACTGACTTCCCGGACAATTTCTTCGATGCTGCTATCGGCAATGTTCCCTTCGGCCAGTTCCATGTGCCGGACAAACGCTATGACCGGCTGAATTTTCCCATCCACGAGTATTTCATCGCCAAAGCGCTGGATCAGGTCAGACCGGGCGGCGTCATCGCCGTTGTGACCTCCAGCTACACCATGGACAAGCGCACCGCCAGCGCGCGAAAATACATCGCGCAGCGCTCGGAGCTGCTGGGGGCCATCAGGCTGCCCAACAATGCGTTCAAGGCCGCGGCAGGTACGGAGGTGGTTTCAGACATTCTGTTCCTCCAAAAGCGCGAGCGCATGGTGGATATAGAACCAGAGTGGGTGCATCTTGCCACCAACGAGGACGGCATCCAGATGAACAGCTACTTCATCGACCACCCCGACATGGTGCTGGGCGAGATGAAGATGGTGTCCGGGCCGTTCGGCCCCACGCCCACCTGTGAGCCGTACCCGGAGCAGCCGTTGGAAGCACTGCTGGCGGAGGCCGTTCAGAATGTCCACGGTGAAATTACCGCTTATGACCGGGAGGAAGAATTGGAGGGCGAGGATCATTCCATTGAGGCCGACCCTGCTGTCCGCAATTTTTCCTATACGCTGGTGGACGGGCAGATCTACTACCGTGAAAACAGCCGCATGAACCCGGTGGAGGTATCCAAGACGGCAGAGAGCAGAATCCGCGGCATGATCGAGCTGCGGGACTGTGTGCGGACGCTGTTGGAATACCAGACCGAGGACTATCCCGATGAAGAAATACAAGCGCAGCAAGCCAAGCTGAATACCCTCTACGATGTCTTTACCCGGAAATACGGACTCATCAATTCCCGCGGTAACGCCATCGCGTTTGACCAGGACAGCTCCTATTTTCTGCTCTGTTCGCTGGAAATTCTGGACGAGGACCGGAACCTGAAAAGGAAGGCTGACCTGTTCACCAAGCGCACCATCCGCAGCCACAAGCCTGCCGAAAAGGTAGACACGGCGGTGGAGGCGCTGGCGCTGTCCATTGGCGAAAAGGCCCGTGTGGACATGGAATACATGAGCAGGCTCACCGGCAAGGACGAGGAAAACCTGTTTTCTGACCTCAAGGGTGTCGTGTTCCTGAACCCCAATTATAAGGAGGGCGTGAACGAAAAGTATCTGCCCGCCGACGAATACCTTTCTGGCAATGTGCGTCAGAAATGGGCGATTGCCAAGGCAAAGGCGGAGCAGGACCCGCAGTATCAGATCAACGCTGAGGCATTGGCGCAGGTGCAGCCCACCGACCTCACCGCCAGCGAAATTTCCGTGCGGCTGGGTGCGACATGGCTGGACACGGCGTATGTGCGCCAGTTTATCTTTGAAATGCTGGGGACACCCCGCAGCGCGCAATGGAGCATGAAGGTCCACTATTCCGGCATCACCGGCGAGTGGCGTATTGAGGGCAAGAGCAAGGATCGCGGCAATGTCAAGGCCATCAGTACCTACGGCACACAGCGCATCAACGCCTATGAGATTATCGAAACGACACTTAACCTGAAGGATGTCCGCATTTTTGATTACCAATACGATGAGGAAGGGCGCAGAATTGCCGTTCTGAACAAGAAAGAGACGGCCATCGCCCAGAGCAAGCAGGAGCTCATTAAAGACGCTTTTGCTGAGTGGATCTGGAAAGACCCGGACCGGCGCGAAGCCATCTGTAAGACCTATAATATTCTGTTCAACAGCAACCGTCCCCGTGAGTATGATGGCAGTCACATCAGCTTTTCAGGCATGAACCCGGAGATCACACTCCGCAAGCACCAGGTCAACGCCATCGCGCACATTTTGTACGGTGGAAACACCTTGCTTGCCCATGTGGTGGGCGCGGGCAAGACATTTGAAATGGTCGCGGCGGCGATGGAGTCAAAGCGGCTGGGCCTGTGCCAGAAGTCCCTCTTTGTGGTGCCCAACCACCTGACAGAGCAGTGGGCCACTGAGTTTTTGCAGCTTTATCCTGCGGCCAATATCCTTGTCGCTACCCGCAAGGATTTTGAGACCAAAAACCGCAAGAAATTCTGTGGTAGGATCGCCACCGGCGACTACGATGCCATTATTATCGGGCATTCGCAGTTTGAGAAGATCCCCATGAGCGTAGAGCGCCAGCGGGCCATTCTGGAACAGCAGATCGACGAAATTATGATGGGAATTTCAGAGGCCAAGCGAGAAAAAGCGGAGAAATTCACCATCAAGCAGATGGAGAAAACCAAAAAGGGCCTGCAAGCCAAGATCGACAAGCTGAACGACCAGAGCCGCAAGGATGATGTGGTCACCTTTGAGGAATTGGGTGTTGACCGTATCTTCATCGACGAGAGCCATTATTTCAAAAATCTCTTTCTCTACACGAAAATGCGGAATGTGGGCGGTATTGCCCAGACCGAGGCGCAGAAAAGCTCAGACCTCTTTATGAAGTGCCGCTATTTGGACGAGATCACCGGAGGGCGCGGCATTGTCTTTGCCACTGGCACCCCCATTTCCAACAGTATGGTGGAGCTTTACACCATACAGCGGTATTTGCAGATGTCGGCATTGGAGGAGCAGGGCTTACAGCACTTCGACGCATGGGCGGCCAACTACGGGGAAACCGTCACCGCCATCGAGTTGTCCCCGGAAGGCACCGGCTATCGCGCCAAGACGCGCTTCGCCAAGTTTTATAACCTGCCGGAGTTGATGAGCGTATTCAAAAATGTGGCGGACATTCAGACGGCGGATATGCTCAAGCTCCCCGTGCCGGAGGCACATTACCACAATATCGCCCTGAAACCATCGGAGTACCAGAAAGAGATCGTGGCGTCGCTGGCGGAGCGCGCTGAGAAAGTCCGCAACCGCGAGGTGGACAGCAGCGTGGACAATATGCTGATGATAACCAACGATGGCCGCAAGCTGGCGCTGGATCAGCGGCTGGTCAATCCCATGCTCCCCAGCGATCCCAACAGCAAAGCCACCAAGTGCGCGGAGAATGTGTTTGATATCTGGCGGCGCACCGCAGACCAATGCTCCACCCAAATGATCTTTTGCGACCTCAGCACACCGAAGGATGACGGCACTTTCAGCGTTTATGATGATATTCACGCAAAATTGCTGGAATTGGGTATTCCCGAAAACGAGATCGCCTTCATCCACAACGCCAAGAGCGAGGTACAGAAGAAAGACCTGTTCGGAAAAGTGCGAAGCGGTCAGGTGCGTATCCTGCTGGGCAGCACCCAGCGCATGGGCGCTGGCACCAACTGTCAGCAAAAGCTCATCGCTTTGCACCATCTGGATTGTCCGTGGCGTCCGTCCGATTTGCAGCAGCGGGAGGGGCGCATTATCCGGCAGGGCAACGAAAACTCAGAGGTAGACATTTACAGCTACGTCACCGAAGGCACCTTTGACGCCTATCTTTATCAGCTTGTGGAGAGCAAGCAGAAATTCATTTCACAAATCATGACCAGCAAATCGCCTGTTCGCTCCGCCGCAGATGTGGATGAGCAGGCGCTTTCTTATGCCGAGATCAAGGCGCTGGCCAGCGGCAACCCTATGATAAAGGAAAAGATGGATCTGGACATTGAGGTGTCCAAGCTGAAGCTGCTGAAAGCCAACCATCTTTCTCAGAAATACGCGCTGGAGGACGCCATCAGCAAGGGCTTTCCGAAACAAATCGCGGAAACGCAGGCACGGATCGCCGGTTATGGCGCGGATATAGCCGCAGTTAAGGAAAGCACCCACCCCAACGCGGACGGTTTCTCTCCGCTCACGCTGGCGGGTGTCACCCATGCCGACAAAAAGGAAGCAGGCGCAGCGCTGCTGACCATGTGTCAGACGGTGCTCTCCCCGGAGGCGACGCAGGTAGGCTCCTATCGCGGCCTGACGCTGGAGCTGGCGTTCGATACCTTTGCGCGGGAATACCGCCTGACCATGATCGGGCAGCTCCGCCACACGGTGACGCTGGGAACCGATGTGTTTGGCAATTTACAGCGCATGGACAATGCGCTGGAGGGCCTGCCCATCAAGGAGCAGGCTTGCCGGGAGCAGCTATCCAATCTGCAAACACAGTTGGAAACCGCAAAGGCAGAGGTACAAAAGCCGTTTCCCCGCGAGGAGGAACTTACGACCAAAACGGCACGGCTGGAGGAACTGAATTCCCTGCTGAATTTAGACCACAAGGAGCCGGAGATCGTAGACGCCGAGCCGGACGAGGATCAAAGGCCGCCGGAGCGCCGCAGACCGCAGCTGGAACGGTAAAACCAATAGAAAATGGAGGAGATTATGGGTTATCAGGAAAGCTGGTTCTATATCGAGCCGCAGCATAAATTCAAGAAATTGATCCAGGCATACGAAAAGGCGGAGCAGTCCGGCTACTATGAGGTGGCCGGGGCGGAACCCCATTCCGTCATTGTTTTGAAGCAGCCCTTTGTGGATATTCCCGCGGGGAAGAAGCTGCTTTGGGTGTGCGGCGACCGTGGCTTTCACTGTGCCGCTGGCGTATTTGGCGGCGAGCTGAAATGCTCCGGCAGGCTTCGCGTGATCCCGGTGGAGGAGGTGCTGGACGGCACCGATGATCCCCGCATGGAGGGGCTGGACTTTGACAGTCCGGCCCCCAGCGAAAACGCCTATATGAAACGATACAGCGTCGCCAATTACGCCCACCGGATGCGGGCGGGATTGGCAAGATGAAGGGAGGTTTACCATGACAAAGGAACAGTTGGAAAATAAACTCTATGAGCGTATGTCCGCGGAAAACGAGACGTTTCTGACCGATCTGAAAGCAAAGCCTGTGGATGAGATCATTTCTCATGCCTATGAAATTGCCTGCCGGGACAACCTGCTGATGCTTTTTGAGGATGAAACAAGCCTCTCCGAGCGGCAGCTTACGGTGCTGACTGAGTTTGAGCATCCCCTGTCACAGCTTTATACGGACTGGCTCTCCCGCGATACGGATGAGATGGATGCCTTTCGTGACAGCATTGCGTGCTGTGCGGATGATATTCTGCGGAAAAGAGTCGAAGAAAAATATCGAGATCCCGCGCAGCCCATATACCCTAACACCCGTTCTGAAGCCATGGTTCGCGGAGAGGTCTTTGAGTGGATGGCCAGCCGGGATCGGACGCTGACCTGTGCGGGAACCTTTGAGAAGGACGCGACCAACGCCTACAACGATGGAAAGCTGCCTGCTTTTTTGAAGGAGTGGACAACCACCTACGGCAAGGATCGCTGTATGTTCGTGCTGGCCTGCACCATGCGGCAGCGCACGGGAGATGAGCGATTCTACCCACCGGCGCGTCAGGCCGCAGGCCGCTTTGCAGCACTCCAAAAGCAGATGGGCGGGCACACAGACGTTTACGCTGTGGACAATCACTCCTGCGTGATCAATGCCGCAATGGAGCAGCTTGCCAAGCCGGAGCGCAGTGTGGAGCGAAAGGCGGTGAAAAAGAACACGCCGGAACGGTAAGAGCGTTTTTGAAATAAGGCAAATGACAAAACGGCTTTATTTCAGAAAGTGGTTGTATTTCTGAAATAAGGCTGCATTGGAGCGGTGTCCGTGAGTTTTCTGAGGCGCTGACCATAAGGGCTTTCTAAAACGGATTTTGCGTGTTATAATGCTTGAAAGAATAGGAGAGACGCTGAAATGACGATTGCAGCAAAAGAACGCAGAATTCAGGCGGTAAAGCTGGCAGATGCCTTGAATGCCATCGAAGGCGTCCCTGTTTCGGAATATACCAAGATGCTCTCACACTGCTGGGCAAACGGCGATTCGACTGGCGAGCAAATGAAAGAGGCTCTGCTGGCCTCCCATTACAGGTTGGCAGCGCGGGAGTATTCTGCTCATGAAACTATGTTTAGCCAAGAACAATAGGAGGAACCGATGCATGGATGATTTAGCAATCAGCAAAAACAGCATCCATCCTGAACAGACGGAGATCATTATGTATCAGACCGAGGATGGTTTGACAAAAATCGATGTCCGCATGGAAAACGAAACCGTTTGGCTGACGCAGGCGCAGATGGCGGAACTGTTTCAACGAGAGCGCAGCGGTATTACGAAACATATAAAAAATGTATTTGCTGAAGGTGAGGTAGATGAAAAAAGCAATGTGAAAAATGTTCACATTGCAAATTCGGACAAACCCGTCGCATACTACAGCTTAGATGTCATCATCTCTGTGGGCTATCGCGTGAAGTCGTTGCGCGGTACTCAATTCCGAATTTGGGCCAATTCCGTGCTGAAAGAATACCTCATCAAGGGCTTTGCCATGAATGATGAGCTTCTGAAGCAAGCTGGCGGCGGCAACTATTTTGATGAGTTGATGGATCGCATCCGCGATATTCGCTCGTCTGAAAAAGTGTTCTGGCGCAAAGTCCTGGACATTTACGCCACCAGCGTGGACTATGACCCGCGGACGGAAGCCTCCGTCCTTTTCTTCAAAACCGTTCAGAATAAAATGCACTGGGCCGCTCACGGTCAGACAGCGGCGGAAAAGATTTTTTACAGCGCAGACAGCAGCAAACCCAACATGGGCCTGCACTCGTTTTCCGGAAGTCACCCGACCCAGAGCGATGCCCTCGTTGCTAAAAATTACTGCACCGAGGACGAGCTGCTGGCACTTAATGACATTGTATCGGCTTACCTTGATCTCGCAGAGATGCAGGCACGCCGCCGCATTCCCATGTATATGTCTGATTGGATCGACACGCTGGATGGATTCCTCAAGCTCTCTAAACATGAGATATTGACTCATGCAGGAAAAATCAGCGCAGCCGCAGCGGAGAAGAAAGCCAAGGAAGAATACCGAAAATACAAAGAGCTTCAGTCCGCCGAATTATCCAGAGGTGAAAAGGACTACATTGCCGCATTGGAAAGCGCTGAGCAAAAAATGCTGAAAAAGAGCGATCAATAAGCGATTCATATTACTCAGAAGCCGTTTGCAGAAATGCAGACGGCTTTTCTGATGCCCGGAGGTGATTTCCCATACCCTACCTATCAAAAGACCAGATCGCCACCGCCCGCGAGATGGACCTATTGACCTACCTGCGGCGGTTTGAGCCGGAGGAACTGGTGCATATCGGCGGAGACACCTATGCCACCCGCACCCACGACAGCCTGAAAATCTCCAATGGAAAATGGTGCTGGTGGTCACGGAATATCGGAGGCACAAATGCGCTGGACTATCTGACCCGCGTGGAGGGGCTTTCCTTTCTGGATGCCGTGCAGCGCATTCTCGGAGAACTGCCCCATGTGCCGCCCAAATCAGAGCCAACCGCACCACTCCCGAAAACTGAATTTACCCTCCCTCCCAAACACGCCGACAACCGGCGTGTTTTTGCATATCTGCGGAGCCGCGGCATTGACGCTGAAATTATCAACCACTGCATCAAGCATGGGCAGCTTTACGAGGACGCCGAGCGTCATAACTGCGTATTTGTGGGCTACGAACATGGGAACCCTGCCTACGGCGCACTACGTGGGACGCTCTCAGAGACCACCTTCGCCGGTGAAGTCCCCGGCAGCGATAAGCGGTTTTCCTTTGCTGTTCCCCTTTGCGCCGGTGGCAAAACCCTCTGCGTGTTTGAATCCGCCATTGACGCCCTTTCTTACCTGACACTGCTGAAGCTGCGGGGGCAGGACTGGCGCAGCGCCAATACGCTGTCCCTCTCTGGCATCTACCGGCCAAGAAAGGATGGCTCCATCCGGTTCCCCGCAGCATTGGAGCAATACCTGACGGATCACCCCGGCGTAACGCGAATTGTGTTGTGCCTGGACAACGATACACCGGGACGGGCGGCGTCGGCGGCCATTCAAAACTGCCTTCCCCAATATGAGGTCATCGACAACCCGCCCCACCGTGGAAAGGACTACAACGACCAGCTCCAGATGGTGAAAGGGATCAGCGGCAGAGTAAAGACCCGTGGCGGCGAGGCGCGCTGATTTTCTTTTTCGGCTGGTTTAGGACTGCAAGCGGCCTGCGGCTGCTTTGCAGTCGCAAGCATAGCATTTGACCGGTCAAATGCGCTTGTTAAGGGGCGCAGCCCCTTAATATCCCCATACCCAAAGAAGGTGAACTGTTGCGAAAACGATATAAACGAGTGGAAATCCACTTAACCGAAGAAGAACACCGCCATTTGAAAAAGCAGGTGTCTTATACAGGCTTGAGTACAGAATCATTTATCCGTAGCCTCATCATGGGCCTTACCCTGTATCCCCGTCCGCCCGACGAATACGCCGAGATTCGCCGCCAGCTCGCCGCCATCGGCAATAACATCAATCAGATCGCCCGCGCGGTCAACGCCCGCGGCTTTGCCAGCGGTGAGGACATCGCCGCGATCACGGCGGCGCAGGAAACGATCTGGAGCATTACGGAGCGGCTTTGATATGGCGTACACAAAAATATTTGCCATCCGCGCAAGGCTGGATGACCGAGTGAAATATGCCGTCAACGGAGAAAAGACAGAGCTGAACGAGAAAATCGGTTATGCGGCAGATCTTGTGAAAACCAGATCTGTCCGCTTTGTAACCGCTCTGAACTGCAAGTCTGCTGAAACCGCCTTTGATGTCATGCGGAAAACCAAGGAGAAATTCGGCAAGACGGGCGGCGTCCTCGGTTACCACTTCATCCAATCCTTTGCCCCCGGTGAGGTGACGCCGGAGCAGGCCCATGAGATCGGGTGCGAGTTTGCGCGGCGATTATTCGGTGAGGATTTTGAAGCCGTCATCGGGACCCATTTAGATAAGGCCCACCCGCATAATCACATCGTGGTCAATTCTGTTTCCCGCACGGACGGCCACAAGTATCATTCCAGCCCGGAAAGTTACTACAACGATGTGCGCGGCACCTCAGACGCGCTATGCCGGGAGAATGATTTATCCGTCATCGCCCCGCAGGGCAAGGGCAAGCATTACGCCGAGTGGAAGGCGGAGCAGGGCGGCAAGCCCACCGTGCGCGGCGTGATCCGCGCCGACATTGACGCCATCATCCACCAAGCCTACACCTACGATACCTTTCTCATGCTTCTGCGGAAAAACGGCTATGAGGTGCGGCGCAGCCCCAATCGGAAATACACCACGGTCAAGCCACCCGGTGCAAAGCGGGCGATTCGCCTGGACAGTTTGGGCGAGGGCTACACCGAAGCGGATATTCTGCTGCGGCTCTCCCGCCAGCGGCATGGCGGCATGGCCCCGCCGACCGTCACCCATGCCGTCAAGCGTTACCGAATAAAGGGCAAGCTGGCCACCGTCCGAAAAAAGAAAATCATCGGCTTTCATGCACTCTATCTCCGCTACCTCTACCTGCTGCGTGGGGGAAGGCGGAAAAAGCTGCCGCCCAAGCTGCCCTTCTCCGTCAAGCGGGAGGTCATTCATTTGGAGCGGTATGAGCAGCAATTCAAATACCTTTTATCAAGCGGGATCACTACCGAAACGGAGCTGGAGCAGCGTATCCGTGTGCTGGAGTGGGACATTCGCTTGCTGGAGGAACAGAGAAAACCACTTTATCAAGAAAGGAGGAACACCAGCGATGAAGAAGCACAAGCCAAGTACAGCGCGGAGATCCAACAGCAGACTGCCACCCTGCGGGAAAAGCGCGGGGAGCTGCGTCTGTGCCGCAGGATACAATCGGACATTCCGATGGTATCCCAGCAATGCCAGCAGGCGCAGGCTGAACGGCAGGAAAATCTAAAGAACAAGGAGGAACACGAGCATGAGTACCAACGGTGAAACCGCTGACCTGATGGTGCGTGAGGGCATCCAGATCACCGAGAGCACCCTCAAGCTGGCAGGGCTGGGGGCGAAAAACCTTGCCGCCTTGCTGATCGCCCTTGCCAACGACAATCAGAAGCTTGCAGGCAAGACCAACCTCAAGCGCCTGATCCACGACGGCGAGGAGCTGACGATCTTTTCCGTCAAGCAGGAGGACTTGAAGGGCTTCCAGATGGAGGCCAAGCGCTACGGTGTCCTGTTTTACCCCATCGTCAATAAGGTGGAAAAGACCGGCACGGTGGAGATCATGGCGAAGGCAAGGGACGCCAAGCAGATCAACCGCATTTTTGAGCGCATGGGCTATCCCGCGCCGGTGAAGGAGGACGCTGCCGCAAAAAAAGAGAACGCCCGCGCTCCGTCCGAGAGCAGCTCCAAGGAGCGCGGGACTGGTGTGAGAGCGTCTACGGAACCGGCTACGGAGAAGGCTGACGCCCGCCCCTCCGTCCGCAGCCGCCTGATGGCGCTGCAAGCGGCAGCAGAACGGGACGGGACCGCCCCCACCAAGGACACCGTGCGGGAAGCCATTCAAAAGGCTATGCCCACGCGGGAATAAATTGATTTTGAATAGGAGAAACGAACATGGCAAAGTTAGACGATTTGATCCAGCAGAAGCAGCAGAGGGACGAGGACTGGAAGGCAAAGAAAACAGCGGAACGCGAGGAATTGGGGCAGCTTTCCGACGATGCGGTCATGCACGTCACCAGTGAACCCGGCGCATACCTCCACTATCTGGACACGCAGGCCATCAACCCGCGATACAGCGCGTCCAATGTGCTGCTGGCAATGGCGCAGAACCCGGAGATCACCTACATCAACAGTCTGGAGGTGTGGAACCGACTGGGGCGCAGTGTCAACCGTGACGAGAACGGCATGAAGATCCGCGTGTCGGATACCTATGTGAAGGACGGGCGTGAATATCACGGCTATAAGATCGGGCGTGTGTTTGACATTTCCCAGACCCACGGCAAGGCCGGTGTTCCGGCGCTGAGCCTGAAAGACAATACGCCGGAAATGGACGCCGCCCTGCGCCGATTGCTGGACAGCTCCCCCGTTCCCGTGGTCACCAGCAGCACCATGTATCAGGATGCCATCTATGACCCCAAGGCGCAGAGCATTACCGTGTCCACCCGTCTGATCGACAGCAAGATCTTTGCGGCACTCTCCCGCGAGATCGTCCACGCCGGTATCCATGACCACGGGCGCTATCCCTACTACAACCGCGAGGACTGCGCGATGGACGCCAAGAGCGTCAGCTATATGCTCTGCCGCAATTTCGGCGTAGAGGTCCCGCAGCCCGATGTGAGCCGCGTGGGGCAGGTGTTTGACGGTATGGAGGTGCAGGATCGCCGCGGCGTGGTAGACAGCCTGCAAAAATATTTTCGTAAGCTGCAAAATGACATTCAGCGTGAGATCTCTCCGCAGGAGCGCAAGCAGCCGGAGCAGAACCGGCCCGTTCGTTAAGAAAGGGAGGCGTAATGTGAAAAAGAAAGTTGCGTTTGCACTCTGCGCAGCGCTGATGCTGTGCAGCATGAGCGTCGCGGCGCTGGCCGCAGAACCCATGACAGAAGCCGATACGGTATCCACAATGATCTCTGCCGCAGATACGCTCCCCGGCGTTTCCGCCTATCCTGCCGAGGTCAGGGCCAGCGAGGAAAACGGTGTGTACCGATTAGAAAAGGTCTACTACCTGACCGCAAAGGACGATCCCACCACGATCCCCACCGCTGACTTTGAGCGCGAGGGCCGCACCTATACGCTCCTTGACTTGCTGAAAAATGACCAGACAGAAACGGACACGCGGGAGCATATCGAGGTGGTCACGCTGGAGAGCAAGACCAAAGATATGGCGGAAATTCTGAAAATGCTGGAGCCGAAGCTGGAGGTCAAGACCGAGGACGGCTATGAGGGCGTCCTGTCCCTTGACCACACCACCATTCAAGTGGAGGCGGTGGGCTATGGGACCAGCAGCCGCACGGTGACGGCGAAGCGCACCTATCCCAACCTCGCAGACGCGGATGTGTCCCTTGTTCCTAAGTCTGTGAACGAAAATGGCCGCACCCTGACTCTTGCCGATGTGAGCTGGCAGGAGGCCGCTGTCGATCCCACGGACGGCTATGACATTCCCATTCGCTACACCGCTGTGGCAAGCTACACCGGCACCGCCACCAGCAAATACGCCACCGGCTACACCGTCACGGCAGACTACAAGGGTGATGTCACCCGCACAAGCTGTGATACGGTGATCTACACCGCCGTTTTTTCCAGCGTCGGTAATGAAGCAGCAACGGACAGCAGTAGCTTTAACTGGCTGTGGCTGCTGATCCCCGTGGGTGCTGCGGTGCTGGGCGGCTGCGGCTATGCCGGTTATAAGGGCTATCGCCACTACATCAATAAAAAAAGAGGGTACGCCGCATGAAAAAATATCTGACTACGCTGCTGGCCGCCTGCTGTATGCTGGCGGCTTTTTCCATGCCTGCATCGGCATTGGAGTATCACTTTGACGGCCCGGACGCAGGGCTGTTCGGACGCCCCACCTCGGACGATACCATTTATGTCACGATGGACAAGCCTGCGAATACCGACCGCAGCAAAAACGCCGCCTACATCCCGCCTGCCTTTGGCTCGCCTACCTCTTATACGCTGAATGCCGGGGAGCTGCTGACACCAAACTTTGTGAGCGGTTCAGTCGCGGGAACGACCAGCGGCACAGGCGGTGTGACCGTTCTGCCTCCCGCTGCTTCCGGCAGTGCCAACGGCAGCACAGGCTCTTACACGCCGGTGAAGTACACTGCGGTCACGAAAGACCTCTATTACAGCGGCGGCTATCTCGGTACGCTGAAAATCCCCACCCTCGGTCTGTCTGTCAGGGTGTATCAGGGAACGGACGCGGACGCGCTTCGCAAGGGCGCAGGCCATTTTGCCAGCACCTCCATTTGGGAGGGCAATGTGGCCATCGCCGGTCACAACCGCGGTGTCAACAATCACTTTGGCAAAATTCACACCCTTGACATTGGCGACACCATCAAGCTGACCACCCAGCTCGGCACACGCAGCTATGAGGTATATTCTGTCAGTAAGATCGGCGTAGACGATACCAGCGTCCTAAACGACAGCACGGAGAACATCATCACCCTTGTCACCTGCGTGATGGATCAGCCGGATTACCGCTGGTGTGTGCAGGCACGAGAAAAATGATGAGATACTATGATGGCCATTGATGTAAAGAACTTTTACTGAGCTCCAACGCCTCCATATTTTTTGACACCCACCAACTTTTACGATACCATGAACCCATCAAAGGATTTGGAGGTACACACCATGAAGCGAGGAAGTTTTGCAGCCGGTTTTTTTACCTGCCTGTTGCTGACGGGCGTCACCACCACGGCGTATGCTGCCGGGATCATGGCAGAGCGCAGTCACCATCGCATTATCGTAGATGGAAAAGAAGCGCAGATGGAAGCCTATGTCATCAACGGCAACAACTATGTGAAGCTGCGGGACAGCGGCAAGGCTGTTGGTTTCGAGGTTTATTGGGATAGTGAGAACGGCTGTGTGCAGGTGGAGAGCGAAAAACCTTATACCAGCGAAGAACCGGCAAAGGACGGAGCCATTAAACCCACTCCGCAGCCAGAACCCACAGTCCCCACCAATGATGCCGATGTGGATGCCATGAAACAAGACATCGTTGACCGCACCAATGCCCTGCGTAAAGAAAATGGCGTTGCTGTGCTGCGCGTCAACGACAGGCTCATGCAGGCGGCACAGGTACGAGCCGATGAAATGGCCGCCAGCGGTGTCTACTCTCATACCAGACCGGATGGATGCCGAAACATCTCTGTTACCGACTGCCCATATGTAGGAGAAAATATCCACCGCATCGCAGATTGGGCGCTGCAGGGTAAATCGGTATCCGAGGCCGCCGTGTGGTCATGGAACCTCTCCGGTGGACACCGGGACAATCTCCTCGAAAAGAATTACGCCGAAACCGGCGTGGGACTTTCAAGAGGAGTCAATGACAGCGGCGAGGCGTGCTGGTACTGCGTCCAGCTCTTCCTATGGAATGGCTACTCCGTAAGCTGGGTGGATGCTCCGGCAGCCAAGTAAAATCAAACAACATCAACGTGAAGCAGACCGAGAAAAATCGGTCTGCTTCTTCATTATCTCTAAATGACAATAAGGAGGAACCAACCTTGAAAACACTTAGAACAAGGATCATGTCGGCGTTTCTTGTCATTATGACATTATTGACGCTACTTCCGACTTCTGCACTTGCCGCTTCCAGCACCGGAACCGGCATCAAGCCCACCAGCAACACAAACTACTGGACAACACGGCTTCTCCATGACGGTACGCCGTACAGCTATAAGCCGCCGATGGCGGCAGGCAAAATGCTCTACTGCATGGATCGCGGCTATGGCTATCGCTGGGGTACGGCATCGTTCCTCAACTCTTACACCTATACCTCTGCCACCGGCGCGGACGCAGACGCTGTCCTTAAAACGGCGCTGGCGCAGAGCGGCATGGGTGAGCTGGACGCCCAGCAGCTTGAAAACTTCAAGTGGATGATGACCTATATCGTGGACTATAAGGGTGACATCCCCGGCAGCCTGTTCATGGCCGCGCAGACCTATGTATGGGATCACCAGTCTTTCAAGGGCGAAGGCGATGGTGACATCGATGGCGGCGGCTACGCCAACGCTGATACCTATGAAATGTACTTGGGCTACATCGACTGGATGTTGAAAGAAAAAGCCAAGGAGGATGCCGAGTTCCAGAAGCAGATTGAGGAGTACGCCGCCAAAGGCATCATTGCGTCTGTCGTTGAGGATGAAGCCGCAAAATGGGCGGTGTGGGCAAAGTCCAGCGTCAAGGGACGCCAGAGCTTCTTCAATTACTATGCGCCCCGCAAACTGGTGGTGAATGATGCTCCCGTGCCGGATAAGCCCACGCCTCCTGCGGGGGATGCGAATATCACACTGAAAAAGGTCGCCGCCGGTACTACTCGCGGCTTAGATGGTGCCCGCTTCCTGATTTACCGCGACGGACAGATCATCGGCAGCGACGTATCGCAAAACGGCGGCATTATCGAAGTCAATAATGTCACCAAGGGCCTGTGGTCATTCGTGGAAACAGAGGCCCCAGAGGGCTACTGCGCCGACTCTACGCCCATTAGCGTCTATGTTGACACGACCGACGGCGGCAAACAGTATACTGTGACCGCCGAAAACCACAAGCTGCCCGATATGAAGATCACCAAGAGGGACGCCATGAGCGGCAACCCGATCCCCGGCACGGTGCTGTCCATTAAGTCCGTTACCGGAAGTTATTCCACCTCCGTTACGACTGGGACGGACGGCTCCGCAACGCTCTCGGCCATTCCTGCCGGTGTCTATGTCGTGCGCGAGGAATCCGTACCAGAGCCGTACATCGTGAGCAATACGGAGCAGACCGTGGCGCTGCGCCCCGGCAAGACCAGCGAGGTCACCTTTGTTGACTACGAAAAACCGGGTCTTGAGATCATCAAGAAAAACATCGCCAACGGAGAGCCTATCGAGGGCGTGACCTATCTCATTGAGCAGATCGACGGCAGCTTTTCCACCAGCGCCACCACCGATAACCATGGGCGCATTTTCCTCGACTCTGTTCCTGTTGGCACATTCAAAGTGACGGAGAAAAATGTTCCGCCCCATGTTATCCTCAATCCCATTCCGCAGGAAGTTGCGTTGATGCCCGGCGAAACCTCTACCGTCACCTTCTTCAACGCCCTCAAGCCCAGCTTGGAGATCCGCAAGGTAGACAGTGTCACCGGCGATCCCGTCAAGGGCGCCAAGTTCCAGATCTGGTATGGCAGCAACCATACCGACACCGGTGAGTTCAACGACCTCGGCACTTACTTTTCTGACACAAGCGGAAAAATCATTCTTCCTGAGATCAAGGATGGCTGGTACGAAGTAACGGAATTGGAACCGGCGTCCGGGTACGCCATCAAGGAGCCTGCCACGCAGGAATGCTTCATCTCCGGTGGCGAGAGCAAGGTGCTGACCTTTGAGAACACGCCCCTTTCCGCCATCATCATCCGCAAGGTGGACAGCGAGAGCGGTCAGCCGTTGGAGGGTGCATGGTTCCGCATCCGCTACCTCGGCGGCACCTCCGGTACGGGTGGCACGGTCATCGGTGAGTACCGCACTTCGAGCAATGGAACCATTGTCGTGACTGGCCTCAAGGCAGGCACTTATGTCTGCGAGGAGATCTCCGCGCCGGACGGGTATGTGATCACCGATGCCACGGAAACAGTCTATCTTTCCGGTAAGGATCAGGACGTGATCACCGTGACCTTCGGCAATGATAAAATGGGCTCTCTGCTCATTGTCAAAAAGGACGCCGTCACCGGCGCACCTATTTCCGATGTGGAGTTCTTCATCACCGACTCGGACGGAAGTGTGATCGGTACGGCGAATGGCCGCTACGTGACCGACAGCGCAGGTACTATCCGTATTGACGGCCTGACACCCGGAATGACGGTCATCGCAAAAGAAGTGCGTGCCAAGGATGGCTACATCCTCGACGATACCCCGCAGAGCATCAAGATCAAACGCAATTCTGTGATGACCCTGGAGTTTCGCAACCAGCCCAAGGGCGGCGTGTTTGTGAAAAAGGTTGACGCCGTAACAAATGCTCCCATCTCCGATGTGGAGTTCCTTGTCACGGATTCCGACGGCAATCTCATCGGAAACTCCAACGGCAAGTTCGTGACGGACAGCGCAGGCACGTTCACCATTACGGACATCGCCCCCGGCACAACGCTTGTCATCAAGGAAACCCGCGCGAAGGCGGGGTACATTCTCGATGATACCCCGCAGACGGTTAAGGTCAAGTCCAATGAAGTTGTCACGGTGGAGTTCCGCAATCAGCCAAAGGGCAATCTCATCATCGTGAAGCAGGACTCCGTTACAAAGGAGCCGCTGGAAGGTGTCGAGTTTAAGATCACCTATGCGGATGGCTCGTATGTAGATGCCGAGGGCGGCACGCTGTCCTCCACCGGCCTGTACCGGACGGATAAGGCGGGTAAAATCACCATTTCCGGTATTTCCGGCATCATAGTAGCGACGGAGGTGAAATCGATCCCCGGTTACAGCATTGACGAAAACACTCGCACGCAGACTGTCGTGGTCAATCCCAATGACACGCAGACCCTTTATTTTTACAACATGCCTGTGGGCGGGTTGCAGATTATCAAGAACGACAAAGACAGTGGCAAGCGTATTTCTGGTGTCAAGTTCGAGATCCGCAAGATGAATGGTGAGATCATCGGTGCCTATACAACGGACAGCGATGGTGTCATCTATCTCCCCGAAGCTGAAAGCGGCTGGTACACCGTGACGGAATTGGAGGCTGCGTCCGGCTACCTGCTGGATACCACGCCCCACCGTATTGAGGTCAAGGACGGTCAGACGGCCACGTTGGAGATCACCAATCACAAGTCTTCCAGAATCCTGCTCCACAAGGTGGACAAGGCTACCGGCAAGGGCATCTATGGTGCGGTGTTCCTGCTGTATGACAGCAGTCACAATCCCATTGGGGAATATGTGACCGATCAGGACGGCTACATCTACGCCGACGAGGGACTGACCGATGGCCGCTATTATCTGCGTGAGATCAAAGCCACCCCCGGTTATGTGCTTGATCCTGAACTGAAAACCATCTATGTCCGCGCAGGCTCCACCACAGAAATCGAGTGGAGCAATACCGCGGAGTGTGGCCAGATCCAGATCATCAAAAAATCCGCAGACGATAACGCCACCAACGGCCTGCCTGCGGGGACGCTGCTGGAAGGCGCAGTGTTTGAGATCTACGACAAAGCGGGTAATGTGGTGGACACCATCAAGTCCGACCGCAACGGAAGCGCCGTTTCCAAGACGCTGCCGTTGTCCCGCTATACGGTCCGTGAGATCAAAGCGCCTGCAAATTACTCCATTAACCCCACAGTGATGACCGCCTATCTGGAATTCAACGGACAGATCGTCACCTTTGAAGTGCAGAATACCAGCGTTTCCACCGGCGTATCCATTAAGAAAACCGGCCCCGTGCAGGCCGTTCCCGGTCAGCCCATCCGCTATGTGTTTTCCGACATCAAGAACAGCTCCAACGTTGCCCTCGACTCCTTCTATTGGCGCGAGCGCGCTTTGTTCCTTGACAATCTGCGTAGAAATACGCAATAAAGCAAGGCAGATTCCTTGAGAATCTGAACTCTATGCTTGATTTGGCAGGGGAAGTACCTGCCTGACCCGGTGTGAC